>Ga0154558_1026_pt3 | contig 39225 bp, 29 predicted proteins | sample RifGroF2_FD_105701 | JGI IMG/M metagenome (GOLD analysis project Ga0154558, IMG submission 105701) | Bacteroidetes bacterium GWF2_49_14 | reverse complement strand
GGGGAGTTAAACCCGATAAGATAACCGCGTATTCCGATGCGATCTGGAAAGGGTACTCGATCATCGAGCCTACGCGGCAGATGAAGGAATACAAGGCCCCCGCTGCAAAAATGGCTGAAATAAAGAAACATTTATAATTCTGACCTTGGTTCAGGCGGGAAAGCGTAATCCTGATATATTTAACGTTTCAAAATCTTTTTTGTACGACCCATTTTTGATTAATGCGAAAAAATCATTTACGAATGAAAAAGCGGGTACCACTTTATTTAAAGATCATCATCGGAATGGCTCTTGGCCTCATCTGGGGCCTTTTGGCCGTTAAGCTTGACCTCGGTAAAATCACCTCCGACTGGATTAAGCCCTGGGGAACGGTTTTTCTTAACCTGCTCAAATTGATTGCGGTACCACTGGTGTTCGTATCCCTTGTCAAGGGGATTTACGGGTTGGATAATATCAACAGACTACGGGCAATGGGCTTCAAAACCATTGGCCTGTATGTAGCCACTACGGTTGCTTCCATCATAATCGGTCTTGCGCTGGTCAATACCATAAAACCGGGAAACACTTTTCCAAAAGGTAAACAGATTGAATTTCAGGACCAGTACAGCAAGAATATTTCTGAAAAACAAACGGCTGCAACGGAGATTTCAAACCAATCCCCCTTGCAGTTTATTGTGGATATGGTTCCCGAGAACATCGTGAAGGCAACAACTGACAATTCCAAGATGCTTCAGATCATCTTGTTTGCCCTTTTATTTGGAATCGCCATGATTCTGCTGCCGGTAAAAGCAATTCAGCCGGTTAAGGATTTTATTGATAGCCTTAATGAGATCGTCCTTAAGCTAATAGACATCATAATGCTTGCAGCCCCATATGGTGTTTTTGCTCTCTTATCGGCCCTGGTCGTGGACTTTGCGGGGGATTTGGACGTATTCACGTCTCTGGGGCTCTATTTTGTGACTGTGCTATTAGGGATCTTCCTGATATTGGTAGTTCTCTACCCAATCTACCTTAAGATCTTCGTGCGAAAGGCCAACATCGGCAAATTCTTCAAGGGGATTCTACCGGCACAGATGGTTGCTTTTTCCACAAGTTCCAGTGCTGCCACGCTGCCGGTAACCATGAAACAGACTACCGAAGAACTCGGTGTCGATCATGAGGTTGCAAATTTTGTCCTTCCGGTGGGCGTTACGATCAATATGAACGGTACCAGTTGCTACCAGGCCATCGCTGCGGTTTTTATCGCACAGGTCTATGGAATTGACCTGACCATGGGGCAACAGCTGATCATTGTTCTGACAGCCCTTCTGGCGGCCATAGGCTCCCCGGGTGTTCCCGGCGGAAGTATTGTGATGCTGATTATCGTCCTGACTTCAGCCGGGATTCCGGTGGAAGGCCTTGCCCTGATTCTGGGGGTCGACAGGCCGCTTGACATGTTCAGGACCATCGCAAATATCACAGGAGATTCAGCAACCTCCGTAATCGTGGCGAAATCGGAAGGGCTTCTGGATGAATCAAAAATATGCCGGGCTTAGTATGTATCGAAACCTACTTGCATTATTTGTAACAGCCATATTGTTAGGCAGTTGCGAAGCCCGGCAAAAACAGGCCGCGGAAAGTGAATCCCTGATTCATCTGAAGTACGATCAGCAACTAAGCACGTCCTATCCGGAGGTGATCGCGAATTACCAGAAGCTCGACAGCGCCTGGCCGGAGGCTCAGCTGCTGGAAGCCGGGCTCACGGATTGCGGAAAGCCCCTGCACCTGTTTGTGATCAGTTCAGACCGGCAGTTCGACCCGATGCAGATACGTAAATCGGGGAAGCGTATCGTGATGATCAACAACGGTATTCATTCCGGCGAGCCCGAAGGGATAGAGGCCGGGATGCTGATTGCCGACGATATTCTCCGGAATCATGACGGGATGCGCAAGTTGCTTGAGAACACGGTTGTTTGTATCATCCCGGTTTACAGCGTAGGCGGCCTGCTTTATCAGAACCGATGGCACCGGACCAATCAGCCGGAGCCGCTGAATCCCGGGTACCGCGGCAATGCCAAAAACCTTGATCTGAACCGTGATTTTGTCAAGCTGGACACGGAGAATGCACGGTCATTCGCCAGACTTTTCCGGCAGTGGGATCCGGACATTTTCCTTGATACCCATACCACCAACGGATCCGATCATCAGTATGTGATCACCTATCTTCCGGCCCAGCACAACAGCATGCCCGAAAAGGTGGGGAACTATTTCTCCGAAACCATGATTCCGGCGCTGTATGAAAAAATGCGGTCCACCCCCTATGAGATGATCCCCTATGCGGAATACACGAACGATTCACCCGAGCAGGGGATCGAAAATTATGTACAGACACCCCGCTTTTCAACTGGCTATACCCTTCTTTTTCACACATTTACACAGATGATCGAAAACCATTGCTACAAGCCCTATGTAGACCGGGTTAAATCGATCTATCTGTTCATCCACAAGCTTATTGAGTTCACGGAAGAGAACGGTTCACGAATCAGTGAAGTCAGGGCCGAATCGAAGGAGCAGGTGAAATCACAGAAAGTGTATGCTTTGGATTATCTGGTTGATACTACCCGCTACCAGATGATCGAATTCAAGGGTTTTGGCAGGGGAACCGACAAGAGTCCGCTCACCGGTGAAGACCGGCCGGTCTACGATTATTCGAAACCCTTTACCATGCTGGTTCCTTTTTATGATCACTATGAGCCGGCAAAAACCGTTACGGCCCCTGATTATTATATCCTTCCGCAGGCCTGGAGCGAGGTGGTTGAACGCCTGGAAATCAACGGGATCATAATGGAACGCCTCCCAAAGGATACCATTCTGACGGTTGAGGTTTATTACATTGAAAACCTGGTTTGGTCTCCGAGGCCCAGCAACGGCCATAATTTCCATGAAAGCTTCACCACCCGCAAAGAGGTGCAGCCGATCCCCTACTATGCGGGAGATTATCTGATCCGGGTAAACCAGGAGACCAACTATTTCATCGTGAACATGCTGGAGCCTGAAGGGGCCGATTCCTATTTCCGGTGGAACTTTTTCGATCCCTGCCTGGAGGACCGTGAATGGTTCTCGCCGCATCCGGTGCTGGAAGACCGCATCTACAAGTACCTGACCGAGAACCCCGAGGCCCGTAAAAAGCTGGACGATGCCATCGCAGCTCATCCGGAGATTTCAAAGAACCGGACTGCGCAGATGTATTTTGTATACACCCAATGCGGATTGGCAAACAAGTGGGTCGGCCGGTACCCGGTAGCACGATTGAAGCTTTAATTGGTTATTGATTTTTTGTGTTCCTGGATTCTTTTACCAGGCTACCTTTCATCCCCGATAGTATCGACTTGAAGGCGTAATGGAATAGGAACCGTTCAGGATCCCGGTCAAAATCAATGGGCCCTTCTCTTACTTCATCTTTTGGTAACGGATTGGAATCCAACAGCTTCCTGTTTGCGAAGAATGACATGAACCGCTCCTTAAAAGCCGTAGTCTCGTCCGTTTTCCTGTTAATCATTGCGATTTCCAATCCATGGTACAACAAGGTCATCCTGCCGGACGATTTTGTATTATTGGCAGATAAGCTGAAATTCATGGCATCAATCCGGCCTGAATTCACGTGGATAAGTGCGCTGTTTTCGAGCATCGGATTTAAGGCATCAGCATCCATGGCGGCCAGGCTGCCGCTTAAATGGAAGGTGCGGGATGGGTCGAATAATCCCGCTTTAAGAAGGATGGTCATTTTTCCTTTGCCCATCAGGCGGGCCTCCCCTTTCAGCTGAAACACCGGGTTTTCCGATTTCAAAGCGGGATTGTTGGTGATTTTATAAATCCCGGCATGCAATTCGTTGAAACTTATACTTCCCTGATTGTTAGACGCTTCTGCATGTTCCCTGTAAGTTATGTTCCCTTCGTCAAGAAGGATGGAATCGATGTCAAGCACTCCTTTATAGTTTCGGATCATATCCTGGAATACCGGCCTAACCTTGTGATTGAACGGCTTGCGTTTGTCGCGGAACACATCCAGATCCAATTTTTTTATTTCGATACGGGAACAGGCCAGGGTACGGATGGCGAGAAACGCCGGGGCATCAAAATCCCGGAGGGTGATATTCATGCATGCTGCGTCAAACCGGTCCGACTGGAATTCATGCCTTTTGGTAAAGGCCTCATCGGAATAATTCGGATGAATGGATAATCTGTCCACCGTTAGGGTTCCATCCTCAGAGGAATAGTCAATCCTGCCAACCGTGTTTGTGTAGAGGCTGTCAGGTGGAACGGTAATAATCTCATTCGCACTGAATTCGAATTTTTTAATGATCGCAGGGGAAACTGTATCCAGTTTGTCACCCTGAAGGTCTAAGACTTTCAGACCGGCATCCTTAATCATTAAAGCCTGCCGGGAGGATTCGCTTTCCACCGCCAAATCCAAACGATCCACAACCAGCCTCCCGATCCTGAGGTTAACCGGTAGGATCAAAGGCTTCTTGGATACTTTCGATTCAGGTAATTTACCGGAAACCCTACTTCCGGTAATGGAGAGTTCCCGGATGTCGATCTCTTTTTTAAACAGAGCCTTCCACAGGTTTATTCCCATGATTTTTACCGATCCGATTTCGCCGTTCAGATATCGGTTGCCTTCGGTTTCCATCCTGGGCTTCATGGAAATTCCGGTAAGGGTGATCCGGGTAGGTATCAGGTAAACTTTGGCGTTCCGCAGTTCAAAGGTCCAGATCAGGCTCTTTTCATTCAGCAGGCTTATGATCTTCTTCCCGGCCCATGGCCCGGCCAGCACGGTTGTTAAAACGTTTATCAGCAGCAGCAATGCTGCGAGGCCAAGGAGGATTTTAAGCAGGCGGTTACGTTTCATGATGGTTACGGGTCACGTATTAACTGCTAAATTACTAAATTTAGATCGTAGCGATTCAAACCTGTTCAGATGCCAGAGAAGCCCGTTCACCGTAAACCACCCAAAAGGAGTCGCAATTTGTTTACGGATATAAGCTATTTCCTGATCCACCGGCCGAAACCTGCCACGCTGTTACGCTTCGCCACCGAAGATGACCGCGAAAACTACAACAAAAGGATATTGCAGCGGCTTGGAATCAAGCCTGATGATTATACGATCCTGAATATTCACCAGATCGGGGTGGATGCGCCGCCAAGCTATGTATTCAACGAATTGCTGAAGTGGAGCGGAGAATCCACCTGCTGGCCCAACCACCTGGCCCGGGTCGACCGGATTGATGACAAACTCGAAAACATCCGGATACTGCCTTTCGGCTGGTCGAAATATCCCTTCGGTATGAAGAATATTTTTGGATTTAACCTGATTCCGCTGTTCCTTATGAATGCCATCCGCTTCAAGACCGTTCCCGACTCCTTCGATTTCGACAATGCCCGGTATCTGCTCTACCGATGCAGCGGGGGCTATCCTATCGGCTTTTTCTCGATGTACGTGAGAACCTCGATTCCGGAACTCGGCGAGGCTGAATCCACCCGGCTCTTTATCATCGTCGGGTTCAATTTTTACGGAAGAAAAGGGTGGGCAAAGAAGGGAATCATCAACCGAACCTGGCAGGCTGTCCATAATCAGGTTACTACCAACGTGATACACAGGCTCAAGATTCTGTGCGAGTGGAGGTTTGACATGATCCACCGGCAGCCCGATCTCAGGAGGCATTTCGGGGCAGATCCGAAATAGCCCTCAGTAATTTTCCGTATCTTCCGGTTCAAACACCAAAACCAATGAATCATGTCCTAATCCCTTTGCTCTTAGCTTGTCTATTCCTGGCAGGGTGCCAAAAGTCGAATAACAAATCTGTGCTGGTAATTGATCTCAATCAAGCCTTGGAAACGCCAGGCGACTTTCGTCTGAGTGATTTGGTCAGCGATGTCGAGATCATTGAGCTTGACACGGTAAAGGATGCCTACTTTGTTAATTCAATGGGACTTACACTTACCGATCATTTCATTTGCTTTGCATGCGATATTCAGAAAAAGGCTTATTTGTTCGACCGCTCCGGCAAGTTCATCCGTAACGTGGGACGCGTTGGGAAAGGCCCGGGTGAATATGTATGGCCAAGAATGGTGGCGGTTTCACCGGATGAAAGGTATATTGTGGTAGGGGATGAAAGTACCCGGAAACTGATCCTGTATGACATCAACGGGCAGTATATCCGTGAGCGCCGGTTCAAAGAGGACAACCCGGCATTTACCTTGGTGAGTATGGCCTTTAAGGACAATGGGAATTTTATGGTCACCTTCCGGCGTCCGTCCAGGCCCGTACCTGGATTTGCTAGCATCCTGACCTACGATCTGAACCTGAAGGTTGTCCAGCGAATCCTGCCGCGGTCGGCCGACCCTGAGGAGGCAATGTCGAACCTGTCCTACATGTCGATGATCCGCTCCGAGGATGGATTTTGCTTCTGGGAGACCTACAAGGATACTCTATACTATATCGATAAAGAGGGGATGGTTGAACCACAGTACCATATCGGCATAAAGAATCATTGTTTCAGCATGGGATTTGGACTGCCGGAATTTGATTCGTCAGGAAAACAGGCGATTTGCACTATGATCATGGATGTACTCGACCTTCCTGACCGGCTGTTTATCGATGTGATCCATATGGGAGAGTCAAGAAATGTGCTTTACGACAAAAAGTTAAAAAGAGCCTTCTCAATTGGTCAGCCTATTGCCTGTGATACGGCAGATAATTCCTGGGTGAAAACCTCGGTGATTAATGATGTATTTGGCATCGAGCCGATTAACATTAGCAATTATAATCCTGACAAGAAGGAGATTATTGCGCGGGTGATGCCGGGCTGGGCTGTCGATAGTCACGATATAACCTGTTTACGCCAACGGAATGTAACATTGCCAGCCATAAGAGACCGGCTTGCTGATCTTATTGAGTCTGCCGATGGAGTAGCCAATATGGCAATCGTGGTCATGAAGCTGAAGTGACATGATAATTAAAATAGTTCACCTTACTTAAAAACGGATTCTTTATGAAAAAGGTAGCTTATGTTGTTTTTTCTGTGTGCTTTACCCTGGTATTATTATTCAGCTCCTGCAAGGATGATCCTCCGGTTCCTAAAATCGGCCTGGTCAGCGGCCTGGGCGGATTCGACGACCGCGGGTTTAATCAGGATATTCTGTCCGGATTTCTGGAGGCCCAGGAAGAATTTGGATTCGAAGGTGATGCCCTGGCCTGTGAGCTGGAGGGCGACATAGCGACCAACATCGGGGTGCTGGTTGCGTACGGATATGACCTGATCATCACCTGCGGCTTCCATGCGGCCGTGCCCACCCTGCATGCAGCAGAAGCCAATCCGGATATCGATTTTGTGATCCTCGATTATGTGTATGAAGAACCAGTGGCGAACATCCAGTGCGTGATTTTTGAGGTGGACCAAAGTTCATTTCCCTGCGGATTTCTGGCTGCCTGGTGGGCCGATAAGGAGAATCCGGAATCTCCGCGCACCGGATTTGTAGGAGGCCCTGAAATATATGAAATCCTGCAGTTTTCACAGAGCTATGTAAAGGGAGTGGAGTATTTCAATTCAAAATACAACAGAAGTGTTGAGGTATCTGGATTCTTCGCAAGCAGTTTCACCGACACCCTGATGGGGGCCCAATTGGCCGACAGCGCCATCCGGCAGGGGGCGTCGGTAATCTTCGCCTTTGCCGGACAGACGGGCAACGGGGCTTTATATCAGGCTAAAGAATCTGGAAAATGGGCCATCGGCGTAGATGTTGACCAATATATCTCGATCCCCGCGGTGGGATCCGTGCTGCTTACGTCCTGCATGAAGAACCTCGGACAGATGTTGTTTGATGTCCTGGAAAGTTATCATGCTGAAAGCTGGCAGGGCGGCACCGCGGTCAGCGGAAACCTGCTGAATGGCGGGGTGGGCCTGGCGCCCTTCCATGATTTTGAGGCGGTGATCCCCGACAGCATCCGGACGGCGCTGACCCGGATTGAGGAGGGTATTATCGACGGCACAATAGAAACGGGCTGGCGATAAGGCCAGCCCGTTCAATTCCAATTATCGGATAAATCTTATCTCTCAATAATCAACGTCTTGCGAACCGATTGTAACTGACCGATGGTCATACTTACAATATAAAAGCCCCCTGGCAAGTCTGATACATCTATTTCTGCCTGGCTGCCTGAGATCTTTTTATTCACCAGTTCGGCACCCAGGATCGAATGGATTTTCAAAACGGCCGTCTGGCTTCCGGAGTTCCCGAACTCAACAAACAACCGGGTGGATGCGGGATTCGGGTAAACCGTGATCTGTCCCTGTTGTGCCCCTGTCAAATCATTGCCGGTTCCGGAGGTTTTGGATTTACATTTTCCGGCTTTTCCGGCCTCGAAAATGGAATTGATTTCATCTTTTGAGATGACCCGGTTGAACAGCTCAATTTCATCCAAAACTCCTGTGAACAGGTAGCCATTCCCATAAGAGAGGCTCCCGATACGCAGCGGTCCCGTATTATCCAGCGAAGCGGCATGGGGTGTCGGGTCACCGAATTGAGTGGGTACACCATCCAGGTAAAAGGTAATTCCATCTTTTTGCCTTCTGTTAACGGTAACTGCAATATGATGCCACTTGCCATCGGCTACCAGTAACGGGGAGTCATAATTTGTCACAGACCCGGTACTCATTTGCAGGGATAGCCTGCCTTTGTTAAGGAAGAAGCTGTAACCCGTATAACCTACCGCTGAGATTCGCTTATCCACCAAATCTTGAACTCCTTCATCCATTTTAGTCCAGATCCAGGCATCAAAAGAGAAGTTTCCAATACCAAAACTGAGTTCGGCATGATGAGGAACCTGAACGTAATCATCTTTTCCGTCAAATTCCAGTGCGCCCAGCACAACCCCTGAAACCGGAACCGGTCCGTTGGTTCGGGCCCCCTGGTTGTTATAGCCGGCAAGGTCATTAGAAACGGAACCTTCACGGGTTACCGAGGTTTCATCAAAAGGCCACCATGCTACCATCTCTTTCGGCGGTTCCACGCAATCATCCACCCTGCCGCAATCGGGGATCGTAATACAAACCTGCTCACTGTGGCAGCACCAGCTGTATTGCAGCTCCTCATTTTCATAAATGTGCATGAACAGGGCAATCTCATAGCAGAGTTCCACACTTCCGTAGGTCCCGCTGATTATGACGGTTTGTTCTGCCGAAGTCATGCCAGGTCCGATGGGTACACTATTGAATTCCGACGGACTGAATGCCGCGGATGAAGGCGAGAGCGGATTCAGTTGGAAACCGGTTGTGGAATAGGTTGAATTGTTCCTGACCTTGAATTTATAGCGGATAGTTCCGTCGCGCAGGCATTCCAGCGTTTCATCCACCAACTGGACACAGAATGCCGGGGTTGGAGGGGTGGTGCATTCGGTGGTGAGGGTATCCCTGCACTCAACCGAATCATTGCGGATCCATTCCACCAGGATCTGCTGCGGTGATGTGGTGATGCCGGCCAGGCAGAAATCCAGGATATCGGCAGAACTCCCGGCCGGAATGAATCCATTACCAATGTTGACAAGCTCAACCGTATTGGAGGAAAATGTATTTTGTGAATACCAGCCGGTTGAAGTATTGGTAGTCCAATTGCTGAAAGTGACGCCACTGGTAAGGGCGGTAAGGTGGACATTGGTAAAGTATGCACCGGAATAGGTGTTGACAATGCTCATTGTAGAGCAGCAATTATCCGGATCCGATTTCAGGCTTGCGCCAACCTGGCTGCAGAGGCAGTTAGGAATATCCACCTCCACCAGGCTGGTGCAGGAGCAGCAACCATCGGCACTTGTGAAGGTAAACCAGAGCTGAACCGTTGTATTGGGTAAGGCACCACTGATAGTGAATGAGTGAGGTCCTGAGCTCCCACCGGTGGCAACAGGTGAGATGGCTGAGGTGCCGGGGGTTACTGTCAGACCGGCCGGAAGGGTATGGTCGACCTCAATGGCGCCGATCGTATAGGATGCATTGTTAATAAAAGAGAATTGCATCGACCAGTTATTGTTTACATCGCATTCGATGGCCTGTCTCACTACCGTTACACACGGGATTTCGCAATCCAGTGTCACCAGCGTCGAGCAAAGTACCGAATCGGAAGCATCGAGCCAATTGACTGCAACATACTGCGGGGAGGAAACTTTATTGATGCAAAACTTGAAAAAATTGGTCAGCTCACCGGCGGGTATATCCCCGGTTTGTCTTTTAATCGTGAATTCAGTGGCACTGTTGGCCCCAAAGAGCCATCCGGTTTGTCCGGAAGCAAGCTGGGAACCACCGGTGACAAAGGTGTTGGGTGTCAGTGCAAGGAACTGGATTCCTTTGATCCCAGCCGTATTCGAAGGATGCGTTAGTGTAAGATTCCAGCAGCAGTCTCCTTCAGTAACCTTTGAAACAGAAGCTTTCAATGAGTCACAGACCACGCCGCTATCTCCGCAATCGCCGGTATTATGGAGACAAATATTATCGAATCCAAACTTTTCTCCCTGGTAGCTGGTTGGGTCAATCGGAAAATGTATGCTCGTCACATTACTCAGAAGAGAGTTCCAGTCGTTGTTTGTGCCGACCCCCATCACCCAATGTCCATCGGCATTTTCGGGTAGTGTCCCGTCGGAGTGCTGCATGGCAAGTGGAGCACAATAGGAGTGCCAGCCTGAACCTGCCGTAATAGGATTGGTTATCACGAAACTGGCTGAGAAACCATTGCCTTTAATATGAATATAGGGGGTCATGGTATTCGGAGGATTAACCCCTCCAAAAGGAAATCCCGGGAACAGGAAGTTTACATCGAAGCACAAGGACCCGCATCCACCTGCAAAAAGAGTGGTCCAGTCACCCGTAAGTGGCCTACTCTGATTAACCAGTGATGATGCGCCCGATTGGTCAGTGGTTTCCAGGTAATGGTTTCCATCCGCCAATAAAATTGAGGAGCCCGCATTGCTGACCTGCCATCCGTTATTCGTTCCATCCTCAAAGTCTGTACATACCGATGAAACCTCTCCTCCGTCCGTAGTGCCATTGATAACAAAAGTATCATGAATGGCAAAGGAAGCGGTATTTGCGACACTACCGGAGACCGAATAGGGATAAATCCTGACGGAAAAGGACTGACTGCCACTAACCGTTTCGTTGAGTCCGGAAGCTACAAACGGAGTCATGCCTGAATTCAGGTAGTCGAGCGGCGTGGTGGTTAACTGTGTTTGATTGGCCCAGGAATCGGTTGAATAATAAACCTGAGATTTAATGATGTGAAAGTTTGCCGCGAGCGGATTATCGCCGTAATTCACCGACACGGAGTTAACGGTCAGTGTATTTCCTGAAACCGGACTGGCATCAAACTGGATATATCGGGTAAAATCAACCGAACCGGCCGGCCAGCCATAGGATCCTAATGTGCCCAGAACCAGTCGCTGTCCGCCAGTATAAGAAAAAACCGACATTAGGGGAGCCGGACCGGGACCCAGGATCTGTGGAGATCCCTGAATGTTCCCAACCGGCACATTGGGATTGATAGTGGCAGTTAGAGGCCAGGTTATGCTGGCGGCTTGTGAAAACAGTTCTGCACCTGACAGGGTCAGGCTCAGAATCAGTAATACTCTTTTAATAGTGCTCATTATAGTGCTCCCTTTTTCAGATTATTGAAAACTTGATGAAAGCGTGAAAAGGGATTGGGTGCCTGAGCAAGCAAAACCGATTCAGTGATTCTAATCGCTTTTAATTCACAGACCCACGAGGTTTTTGTGAAGGTCTCACGATTTGTGTAAATTACCGTGATAATAATGCTAACACGGAATTGCACATTATGTTTACCGTTACGGTTAATAAAGAAGGAAATGCGGTCTGTATTGTCCCCCAAGGCAAGCTCGATACACTCAGTTTTTCTATTTTCGACCGGGAGCTTCAGCCCGGGGCGCCTGGCGGCAGGCTTACTGAACCGGCTGAGTCCACGCCATCTCAACATCCCCTACCGCGAATGGATTGGCCTTGGGTTTGCTGGAAGTTATCCGGGCCCGTAGGAAGAGCTCCTTGCCGGTCCTTTTATAGGAAGCGTTCACTCCGGCCACAGTTTTCAGGATCTCGGGCTGATCCTTGCCCTGGACCCATCCGATGAATTCGGTTTTATAGGTTACACCCGGCTGCTCTTTTATCATGATATTCAGTCGCTTGCGGCTGCTGGTGAAGTCATTCAGTTCAATACCCGTGGAAGAAAAGAAATCCCCGGAATACATAGCCTGATAAAGTGCCACGGGGGTTAGCTCCGTTGCCCTGACCATCACCCATCCGCGGCCCGGGTTTGCTTTGCCAACCGCGTACTGGTCATACTGATGTGCATCGTCAGTGGCAGTGCCGAGTAAAAGCGGCACCCCGTTGTCGATCCGCCATTTATTCGCCCGGTCCCACATCACTTCAGTGGAAGGATGGGCCGAATCCCCGTAATTTCTGACCGAGGGGTGACCGTTGAATACCTCAAAAAACCGGGCACCGCAGCGCGCAAGATCTTCGGTTTTAAGCCCCCAGACAAAATTGGGATGATTCACCATGATCCATTCGGGCGTTCCGGAGTTTTCCAGGGCAGTGCGGATCACCTTGACATTCGCCTCCGTACATTCACCGGTAGTGGCTCCCCCGGCAGGCTTCACCAGGCGGGTGAGATTAAATCCGTTCAGGTGTACCGGCTTTTTCTCCGATGCATCTGAAATCTCTTCGGAGTTCAGAATAAGAAACACCCCCTGCTTTTCGAACTCAGACCGGTATTCGACCAGCTGCTTCAGCACAACCGTATCCTTGCCGACAACCTTTGTTTTACGGCCTTCCTGGAGAATATTATGATCGGTTACCGCAAGAAATTGATATCCATGATCCCGGTACCATCGGGCCACCTCTTCAGGGTACGTGTTCCCATCGCTCCAGTAGGAATGTGTATGCAGGTTTCCCTTGAGAAAACCTTTGGGTTGTTCCTTCATGAAGCCTGCCAGCGCAAGCATCAGGGTAAAAACAGCAATAGTGGCCGGGATTCGGAGTTTCATGGAGTTTGCTTTAAAAATTCCCAGTTAAATTAAACTTTCATTTGGAGGTTTCAATAAAAGTGTTTTAAATTTGCAGTTAATAGCTCTATTAAATAGCTTAGTTAAATAATTGAATTAAGATGGAGAGCCATACTGATATTTCAACCGAACAAGCGATTCTGGAGGCCGCTGAGCGCCTGTTCCTGGAGAAGGGCTTTGCGCTCACCTCCACCACCGAGATCGCGCGGGTGGCGGGATGCAATCAGGCGATGGTTCATTATTATTACCGCACCAAGGAGAAGCTGTTCACTTCCGTTTTTGAAAAGAAGGCCAGGATGATGGTGGCCAACCTGCTGCAAGCCGACCGTCCGGATTTGTCGTTTGAGGAGAAACTGCGGCATAAGATCGAGGCGCATTACAATATGCTGAAGGAGAATCCCCGCCTTCCCTTTTTGTTTTTTAACGAGATGATCACCAATCCGCCCCGGCTGCTGGCTCTCCGTGAAATTATCAAGGATTTTCCTCTCGGCATTGTCAAGCCCATGGAGGCGGAACTCAAAGCGGAGATCGCCCGGGGTAATATCCGGCCGGTGAGCATGATTGACCTTCTGATGACGATGCTTTCGCTGAATGTATTCCTGTTTCTGGCAAGCCCGATTTTCAAAACGCTCACGGGGATTTCCGATGAGGAATTTGAGCAGATGGTTGAGCGGCGAAGAGAGGAGAACGTAACGATTATTCTTAGAAGTTTACGTCCCTATTGAACGGATTTTATCGGAATTGAAATTTAAAAGGACTGAATATGAGACTGTTACTATTTGCCGTGCTTGCCTCATTTCTGATGCAATCTCCGGCAGCTTACGGCCAGCTGACGCTGGATGCCTGCCGTGAGAAAGCCCGCGCCAATTATCCGCTGATCCGGCAGTATGGGCTGATCGACCGGTCGGCTGAGTATAACCTGTCCAATGCCTCCCGTGGCTACCTGCCGCAGGTTTCAGTTATGGCCAAGGCGAGCTATCAGTCGGAGGTTACGGAGATCCCCATCAACATCCCGGGCATTCCGGCGTTTTCCCTCTCCAAAGACCAGTACCAGGCTGTTGCCGAGGTAACCCAGGTTCTGTGGGACGGTGGCGCGATCCGGGCGCAGAAGCAGATCATTGACCAGTCGGCCGAGGTCGACCGCCAGAGTCTGGAGGTTGCCCTGTACGCACTGAACGAGCGGATCAACCAGCTTTTCTTCGGAATATTGGTCATTCGGGAACAGCTCCGGCAGAACGAGATATTGCAGGCCGGGTGGCAGAATAACATTGACAGGGTCATGGCAGGAATCAACGGCGGCATCGCCGGCCAGTCCGACCTGGATGCGCTGGAGGTTGAGCAGCTGCGGACAGCCCAGCGCACAACCGAGCTAAAGTCGGCAGAGTCCGGCTACCTCCGGATGCTTTCGGTCATGATCGCAGAACCGGTTGGGACGGAGATGGTTTTCAGTAAGCCGGATATGAATGCTTTCACCGGCGAAGCGGCCGGGAATAACCGTCCGGAACTGAACCTTTTTCAGTCGCAGAGAAACCTTCTCGATCGTCAGCAGGATGCGATCCGGGCCGACAATATGCCCAGGTTTGGTCTTTACCTTCAGGGTGGGTATGGTAAGCCCGGACTGAATATCCTGAACAATGAATTCTCGCCTTTTTATATCGGCGGCGCCCGGCTCACCTGGAACCTCAGTAACTATTACCAGCAGAAAAATAGTCTGGGTAAGTTGGGAGTCAGTAGTCAGTTAGTTGATCTTCAGGAGAATGTCTTTCTGTACAACAGCAATCTGGCCGGAATCCAGCAGAATGCCGAGATTAGCAAGATCCGGGAGATGATCGGCCGCGACGATGAGATTATCATGCTACGACAAAGGATCCGGCAATCCTCAGAGGTAAAGGTGGAAAACGGTACCCTCTCGGTTACAGAACTGATCCGTGACATCCAGGCGGAGGATATGGCCCGGCAGGAGCGTGCGGTTCATGAGATGCAGCTCCTGATATCGGTATATAATCTTAAAAATCTGAAAAACAATTAAACGGAATACCATGAAAATGATACGCTATGCCTTTGTGGCAGCCGGAATCCTGGGGCTGGTCTCCTGCGGGAAAACCAAAGAGAGCCTTGATGCCAACGGGACTTTTGAGGCCACGGAAATCATCGTTTCCTCCGAAGCCACCGGAAAACTGATGGAGTTCACGGTGCTGGAAGGCCAGGTTATTGAGTCGGGACAACAGGTGGGATACATCGACAGCGTGCAGCTCTATCTCAAAAAGATGCAGACGCTGGCCAGCATGAAGGCTATTGAGACGCGGCGACCCGATAGCCGGAAGCAGGTTGCTGCCCTGGAGCAGCAGATTGCCACGGCAAAATCGGAAAAGACCCGGGTGGTGAAGCTCCTGAAAGCCAATGCCGCCAACCAGAAGCAGCTCGACGACCTGAATGCGCAGATAGCCCTGCTGGAGAAGCAGCTCGATGCGCAGAAATCCACCTTGTCCATTACCGACCGGGGGATTGCCAGCGACAAGGAAGCACTTGGATTCCAGGTGGACCAGCTCACCGACCAGCTCAGCAAGTGCAGGATTATCGCTCCGATCAAGGGAACCGTACTGGTTAAATATGCGGAGGCCGGGGAGGTGGCGGTTCCGGGTAAGGCCCTGTTCAAGCTGGCCGATCTTGACCGCATGTTGCTCCGGGCCTACGTCACTTCCGCACAGCTCAGCAAGATGAAAATCGGGCAGGGGGTGAAGGTTTTTGCTGATTTTGGCACGGATGCCAAACGGGAGTATGCCGGTACAATCGAATGGATATCGGGCAAATCGGAGTTTACGCCGAAAACCATCCAGACGCAGGATGAGCGGGCAAACCTCGTGTATGCCGTGAAAGTGAGGATTCAGAATGACGGGTACCTGAAGATCGGAATGTATGGCGGTTTTAAAATTGCCGACTGATGAAAGGCATTGTCGCTCAAAATATTAGTAGAAAATTTGGCAGGGTGGAAGCCCTTCGGAACGTCAGTTTCGAAGTGAATCAGGGGGAACTTTTCGGGATCATCGGTCCGGATGGGGCGGGGAAGACCACCCTGTTCCGGATCCTGACCACCCTCCTGCTCGCCGACTCCGGCGCGGGCGAGGTGGATGGGTTCGATATCGTAAAGGATTTCAGGAAGATCCGTCAGCGTGTGGGATACATGCCCGGCCGGTTCTCCCTGTATCAGGATCTCACTGTGGAGGAGAACCTAAAGATCTTTGCCACGGTTTTCAATACCACGATCGAAGAGAACTATGGACTCATTCGGGATATATACGAGCAGATCGAGCCCTTTAAGAAGCGCCGGGCAGGTGCCCTCTCGGGGGGTATGAAACAGAAGCTTGCCCTCTGCTGCGCACTCATACACAAGCCAACAGTACTCTTCCTGGATGAGCCCACCACCGGCGTGGATCCGATATCCCGCCGTGATCTGTGGGAAATGCTGGTGAAACTCAAGAAGGAGCAGATCACGATCCTGGTTTCCACCCCTTATATGGATGAGGCCGGCTTGTGCGACCGCATCGCTTTGATGCAGCACGGTCGCTTACTTAAAATCGAAACCCCTGCAGGGCTGGCGAAACAGTTTACGGATGCTCTCTGGGCGGTCCGCAGCCTTTCAATGTCAAAGCTTTTGACCGATCTGCGCAGGCACCCGCAGGTAGAAACCTGTTATGCCTTTGGCGATGCTCATCATGTTACCCTGAAGGCGGGTCTGCTTAAGCCGGAAGAGCTTGCGGCATACCTCGCAGGGCTGGGCCACTCGGATATCGGGGTAGAGCCGATTACCGCAACGGTTGAGGATTGCTTTATGAACCTGGCTGCAAACAAGATTGAATTATGAATGTCATCGTAGCTGAGAATCTATGCAAGTCTTTCGGCAGTTTTAAGGCGGTTGACAGGATCACTTTTGAGGTTCCGCAAGGGGAGATCTTCGGTTTTCTGGGTGCCAACGGAGCGGGTAAAACCACGGCCATCCGGATGTTTTGCGGACTGAGCAAGCCTACTTCCGGGAAAGGATCGGTTGCCGGGTTTGATATCTGGAAACAGCCCGAGCAAATCAAGGCAAACATCGGTTATCTCAGTCAGAAATTTGCCCTGTACGAGGACCTGAAGGTTTGGGAGAATATCAGGCTATATGCCGGAATTTACAGCGTACCCGCGAAGGAGATCGGGCCAAAAACCGATGAAATCCTTCACCGGCTTGGTTTCACCAGCGAGAGAAATACGCTGGTCAGTGAGCTTCCTCTGGGATGGAAGCAGAAGCTCTCGTTTTCCGTGGCTGTTGTGCACGATCCGCGGATTGTATTCCTGGATGAGCCTACGAGCGGGGTAGACCCGGTGACTCGGCGGCAGTTCTGGGAGCTTATTTACGATGCGGCTGACCGGGGGATCACGGTTTTTGTCACCACACATTACATGGATGAGGCTGAATACTGCAATCGGGTTTCCATAATGGTAGACGGAAAAATAGAGGCGCTGGATACCCCGAAAAAACTGAAAGAGCAGTTTGAGGCGAAAAATATGGATGAGGTGTTTCACCAGCTGGCCCGCAAGGCCAGGCGCAACGGAGCTTAACATGAAGCAGTTCAAGGCTTTCATCAGAAAAGAGTTTTATCATATTTTCCGCGATCCGCTCACGATGGCGATCCTGTTTCTATTGCCAATCCTGATGCTGACACTCTTTGGCTTTGCGATCACCACCGAAGTTCGAAACACGAAGATTGCGGTTTACGATCCTTCCAAAGATGCCGGAACCATGGCGATCCTCAACCGGATGGAGGCCAGTGAGTTTTTTGAGATCACACGCGAACTCAGCAGTCCGGATGACATTGAGAGTGTGTTCAGGCAGGGGCGCATCGGGCTGCTGGTGGTTTTCAGCGAACGGTTTTACGAAAATCTGGTTCATACCGGAGAGGCACAGATCCAGCTGCTGGCCGACGGATCGGACCCGAACAATGCCAGTGTGGTGGTGAATTATGCAACGGCCATTATCGCGGCGAGCCAGCAGGAGCTGATCAGCCGGACAGGGGGCGCGATGCCCTACCAGATCACACCTGAAGTGAAGCTGCTTTATAATCCACAGATGAAGGGGGCCTACAATTTTGTGCCAGGGGTTATGGGGATGATCATGATGCTGATCTGCGCCATGATGACATCCGTTTCGATTGCGAGGGAGAAAGAGCTGGGAACCATGGAGGTGCTGCTGGTATCGCCCATGAAACCGATCTATGTGATCCTCGCCAAAGCCGTTCCCTATTTCTTTATGTCGGTCATCAACCTCACTACCATTCTTTTGCTATCGGTTTTTGTGCTTGATGTACCGATTGCCGGAAGCCTGTTCTGGCTGATTATCCTCTCCCTGATTTTCATATTTGTCTCCCTCTCCCTGGGCATCCTGATCTCCTCGGTGGTTGACAAGCAGCTCGTGGCCCTCCTGATTTCGGGGATGGTCCTGATGTTGCCGGTCATCCTGCTGTCGGGGATGATGTTCCCCCTGGAGAATATGCCCTGGTTGCTGCGCGCACTCTCTGAGATCATTCCGGCCAAATGGTTCATTATGGCCGTCAAGAAGATCATGATCAAGGGGTTGAGTTACTCATCCATCACCAGGGAACTTTTGATACTCGGTTCCATGGCGGTGGTCCTGATTGCCGTAAGCCTGAAGAGATTTAAAACCCGATTGGAATAGCCATGTTGAAATATCTGCTCGAAAAGGAATTTAAACAATTTTTCCGGAGCCGGTTCCTGCCGAAATTCGTCATTGTATTTCCCTTTGTTGCCCTGGCTATTTTCCCGCTGGCGGTAAACTTCTCCATTAAAAAGATCAGCCTGAGCGTGGTGGATAACAGTCACAGCCCCTATTCCGGGCGACTGATCCAGAAGATCGCCTCCTCCGGATATTTCCGGATCACCACTGTGGCTGCGGATTACAGGCAGGCTATCGAAAGTGTTGAACTTGACAAGGCCGATATTGTGCTGGAGATCCCGCCGCGTTTTGAACCGGAACTGGTTAACGACCGCAAAACAGGTGTGATGATCTCAGCCAATACGGTGAACGGCATGAAGGGCGGCCTGGGCAGCGCCTATCTGGCCAGCATCATGACCGACTTCAGTGCGGAGGTGCGGAGTGAATGGATCCAGGGCGCGGGTGGCGAAGTGATCGCAGCGGCCCGGATCATTCCAACGTTTCGTTACAATCCGCACATGGGCTATACGATTTATATGATTCCCGCCTTGATGGTCATGATGCTTGCGATGGTGTGCGGCTTTCTTCCGGCCCTGAACATCGTGGGTGAGAAGGAGAAGGGAACCATGGAGCAGATGAATGTGACCCCGGTAAGTAAATTCCAGTTTATCCTGTCAAAGCTCATCCCTTTCTGGATCATCGGATTTGTCGTTCTCTCCGTTTGTTTCTTTGTGGCCTGGCTTTTTTACGGACTGGTACCGACAGGCCATTTCTCCACGATTTACCTGTTTGCCTCGGTGTTTGTGCTGGCTTTCTCAGGCTTCGGTCTGGTGATCTCCAACTATGCAAACACCATCCAGCAGGCCATGTTCATGATGTTCTTCGTTATCATCACCTTCATTTTCCTGAGCGGACTCTATACACCGGTTACCTCCATGCCCGACTGGGCCCAATCGGTAAGCCGCATCAGTCCGCTCAAGTATATGATGCAGGTTATGAGGCTGGTTTACCTCAAAGGCAGCACCTTCCATGAGCTGGTACCCCAGTTCATTGCACTCAGTGGATTCGCCGTTTTCTTCAACGGGTGGGCCGTGTGGAGCTACAGGAAGAGGGGGTGAGGGAGGATCGCAGACTGCAGACGGCAGACCGCCGATACGCTCACGCTGTCATTCCGGCGAAAGCCGGAATCCCCCGACAATTGCAGGGGGATTCCGGCTTTCGCCGGAATGACAGCGTGAGAGTCGCCGGAATGACAGCGTTAATCGGGTTTATTTCTTGTAGATCAGGCCTAATTTATGTACTTCAAATCGGGATTTTTGAACCACTCAGTGTTTTCATCACCACCTGATTCAGCCCAAACCTTGAATTCCGGGAAGGCATCAAGGAACAAGGTCTTCTCCAATGGAACGTAAAACCTCTCAGCCATGATTTCCAATCCCCATGGAAGATTATTCTGGGTCAGATAGTCACGCTGCGGGATCTCAAATTTATTAACCTTGTAAAGAGGGAAACCTGCAGTGTGTATTTCCCGGACTTCACCACCTGACTCCACTTGAATAAACCAGGAAACCCAAATATTGTCGATGGGTACCTCGCCCTTCGAAAGGATGAAATTTATGTCAAAATTAGCTCCAGCCTTGGGAACATCCATTGCGTAAGGCTCTTGGCCAGTCAGGTCGACATCGTTAATCCGGATCTGTTCATTGGGGATAATCTCATAGCCCTTTTTCCCGTTGTTTGAATAGAAAGCCAGGCTTATTTGTGTCTTCAGTGTCCCCCCACGGTGGAACATGGTGGCATTGAGCCTCCCGGAAATTTCATTTTTTCTGGGCTCAAGGAAAAGGCGTGACTCAAGCATCAGGTCATTGAAATCATAATCCCCCTGGGAAGGATACAGATCTTCAAAAATCGTGTAGTAATACTTCCCGTCACCAGGATATTCAAAGATCTTCATGGTGCCATTGGCGCCTTTCAATCCTAGCCCCGAGGTGTCAATTTTGATGCTTTGGTCAACCAGAGAATTCCAAACCAACGGATCGCTTATTTGCAGTTTGTTCATCCTGTCCTTATTGGACAGTTCCTCATCAGGAATAATCTCACGTCCGCAACCGACCATGAGCAAGGTGGCCATAAGGGTAAGAATGATGCTTTTCATGTTTTCAGATCTTTACTATTTAGTCCCAACCGCTGAATCAAATATCAGGCCCAATTTTAAATACAATATTATCAGTAGATTATCATACCAAAGATACTGCAATGATTGTGAAATTTGGAAGATTTCTAAAAAACGGATAAATCTCATATCAAAAGTGTAGTTGCGAGAAAATATTACTTCTTCTTCCCTAATCCCTTAGCGGTGCGGTCCTCCAGCTTCGGAGAGGGTGTCATCTTTGCGGGAGCGGTTTTCACGAGCTTCATTACCTCTTCCACCACTTTTTCAATCTGGGGATCACGGCCCTGAACGAGAATGTTCGGATCGTCCCAAACCGGGAAATCAGGAGAAACACCTACCCCTTCCCAGAACCAGTGCCCGTCATTGTCATAAAGCCTTCCGTCGGGAACCGTGATACTCCCACCGTCGATCAGTGAATGCCCGGTGGCGGGCCCCACGAGAATGCCGAGAGTGCGCTCACCCACGATCGGTCCTGCTTTCAGCTCCTGGAATGCCCATGGCAGCCCATCGCCGCCTGACCCGGCCCAACCGTTGATCAGCATGCCTTTGGGACCGTTATTGGATTTGATCGGCTGGGTTGTGGCCTTGCCCATCCTCCAGTGAATGTTGTAAACCACCGGCCGGGTAAGAAGCTCAAGGAAGCGGTCGGCCAAAGCGCCGCCGCCGTTGAACCGCTCATCAATAATGAATCCATCTTTGTCGAGCTGCCCATAATACATCTTAACCAGTTCCAACTGGCCCTGTGTCGAGGTATTCGACATATAGATGTATCCGAGTTTTCCGCCGGACAACTTATCGACCATCCTGCGGTTGTTCTCAATCCACTCCAGGTACCGGAGGTTGGATTCTTCACCCGGGGTAAGGCATTTGATGATAATCTTTTCGCTCTCTTCAGTTTTGCCGGACTTGCTGACGGTAAGGGAAACCGTTTTTCCGGCCAGTCCCTCGAATGGAGCATAGGGATCCATTTTCGGATCCAGACTGATATTATTTACAGCCAGGATGTAGTCCCCGACTCCTGCCTTGGCGGCCGGCAGGTCGAATGGAGAGCGGGTATCAGTATCCCAGGCTGCAGGAGTCACGATTCTCTTAATCCGGTAAAGCCCGTTCGAAAGTTCCCAGTCGATCCCCAGGAACCCGGTCTGAACCGGCCTGACGCTTTCAAGGTCGCCACCAGAGCTGTAGGTATGGCCGGCTGCGAGTTCGGAAACCAGTTGCCCCTGGATGGTATTGATATCCCACCGGGTACGGGCGTAATCAATCAAGGCTCCGTACCGGGAGCGCATCTCGTTCCAGTCAACCCCCTGCATGTTGGGATCATAAAAGAAATCGCGGTGCCTGCGCCAGGTATCGGTGAAAATCTGGCGCCACTCTTCCTTGGGTACAAGCTGCATTACGAGGTCGCCGGTTGGCACCGCCTTGTCAATCTTCTGGGCGGCTGCCGGCTGGATGATCCCATATTTACCCTGACTGCTCACCAGGAGTGATTTCCGGTCTGCTGAAATTATAGCCATGCTCACATCGGCCATCACCGGTTTCTCTTCACGGGTGGTGAAATCATACACCACAAGAGAGGAGGAGCGCTCACCGGAACCGGAGTTGGGTGAACGGAAATAGACGATCTTGCCTTCAAAGGCCATGACTCCCCTGATGTTTCCGGCCTTGGGCGGAAGGATCACCAATCGGGATTCAATATTTTCAAAATCAACTTTTACAACCACTTTGGCCGTGTCCTTCACAGCCTTTTTCTCCTCCTGCTCGTCGTTTTTTGGTGAAAGGAGCGAAGGGGCGTCTTTTACCAGGCTGATTGCCGCGATCTGTGTCGAGTTCGGATACACCCAGGTTCCGTCGCCCATATCAGAATAGAGAGCTGAAAAGCTGCGGCTGGTCAGATAGAACAGGTATTTCCCATCGGTGCTGAAAACGGGGTCTCCGTCATTGAAGAAACCGCTGGTAACCTGTTTGCAATCAGATGTTTCCATGTTGTACAGAAAAACCGCTGTGTTCGTGTTTTCCACGCTTTTGGTAAATCCAAGCCATTTGGAATCGGGGGACCAGGCAAGAGTGTAGCCCTGAGAAGATCCGTGACCGACAGCATAGAGGGTATGACTGACCGTCCGGGTTTTTCCGTTTTCCGCATCGATCACAAACAGGGTGCTGGTTTCGTCGATAAAGGCAATGTTCTTGCTGTCGGGTGACCAGTTCAGGGAATATCCGTAGCCCTTGCCCCGTTTGGTCAGTTTTTTTGGTTGTGAGTTGTCTGTTGCGGGTTGCAGCCAGATTTCCCATTCTCCGTCGCGGTCACTCCAGAATGCAATGGTTTTTCCATCCGGCGACCAAGCCGGATCGCGGTCGAAAGCCCCGCTGGAACGGGTCATGTTGATCACATATCCTTCCGTCGCCGGTACATTGAACAGTTCACCACGCGCCTGGAAAACAATCCTTTTTGCCCCCGGTGCAACAGTGGCACCATTAATTTGCTGACCCACATTTAAGGATCTCGGCATTTCTACTGACAGATCGGAAACTACGTTCACATCCACCGGTTCATATTTCTGCGAGGCCAGGTTCATCAGGAAAAGAGTCCCGCCGGCGTCGAAAACGATATCGGTTTTTCCAGCCGACATGTGGTTGATATCAAAATCCTTGATTCTGGTTATCTGACTGGTCTGCCTGGTTTTGGTATCATAAACCCAGATATTCAGTCGCATGTTTTCATCCTGGTCGGAGAGAAAATAGATTTTGTCTCCCACCCAGGTCGGTTTTCCGTCAATACCATTGTTATTGGTAATGTTGACCGCGCTGTTTTTTGCCAGGTCGTACACGATAATATCGGAAGCCATTCCTCCACGGTACCTTTTAAAGGGATAGTTCTCGGTTATCCGCGTGATATATGCCAGCTGGCTGCCATCGGGCGAGAAGCTGGCCAGGACTGCATAGGGAACCTTTAGTTTCTCCGGAAATCCTCCGGCAGCATCAACGAGGTAGAGATTCGCCAAGGCGCCCCGTCCGCTTTCACGTGCCGAGGAGAAGAGAAGCCGCTTGCCGTCGGGATGCCAGTCGATAAGCTGATCCCCGAACGAATGGTAGGTTACCCTGACGGGCAGTCCGCCTGTGGCCGGGATTACATATACATCCGCATTCCCATTGTAGGATGCCGTATAGGCGATGAATTTCCCGTCGGGGGAGAAGCGCGTCCAGGATTCTTCTCCCGGCGAATGTGTAATCTGGGAGGCGGTTCCGCCTGATTTTGGCATTACCCAGATATCTCCCCCGTAAACAAAGGTGATCTGATTATCAGAAACGTCCATGTATTTCATGAGTTTTGCCGGAACCTGGGCGGAGACTTGATAAGGCAGAAGGCACAAGGCAAAAGGCACAAGGCAGAAGGAAAGGAGAAATGTACGAAGTTTCATAAGGATTTTGTTTGGTTTATACTTTTAGACGTAGGGGTACCGGGATAATTACAGAATACTTATTTTTACCCGATGCACCTGCCAAAAATACTAACAATTCCCACGCTGTATTTGTTTGCTGCAACAACAATGGCGCAATATCCTGCAAACAGCTGGCCGGGATACCGTGGCCCGTCCGGGAACGGCACCAGCACAGCTGGGGATATTCCGGTGGTGTGGAGCGAAACCAGGAATATTGTATGGAAGACTCTGGTCCCGGGACGCGGATGGTCCTCGCCTGTGGTGATGGACGGAATGATTTGGCTGACCACGTCGGTACCGGATGGGAAGAAGGTGCAGGTTATCGGGATTAAAGAAAAAGACGGGAAAATCGTTCATAATATTGAGGTTTTTGAAATTGAGTTTCCGCAGGAGCAGCATGGACTGAACAGTTATGCCTCTCCTTCACCGGTGTTGGAGCCCGGGCGGATTTATGTTCATTTCGGAGCGTATGGGACCGCCTGCCTGGATACCAGATCAGGAAAGGTTATCTGGAAAAGAAAGGACCTGCAGTGCGACCATGGGGTAGGTCCCGGATCCTCTCCCTTCATATACAAGGATCTCTTGATCCTGACTTTTGACGGGCAGGATCTGCAATATGTGACCGCACTGGACAAAAGGACCGGAAAAACAATTTGGAACACCCCGCGGGGACTGGATTTGAGCGGGTTCACCCCAGATGCGCGGAAGGCCTTCAGCACCCCGGTCATTGTTCAGGTGGATGGTAAGGACCAGCTGATCAGTCCCGGGCCGCATGCGGTGATGGCCTATGAGCCATTGACCGGCCGGGAAATCTGGCGGGTCAGATATGAGGGATTCTCAGGATCTTCCATGCCGGTAACCGGCAACGGACTGGTTTTCTTCAATACCGGATTCAGCCATTCAAGTGTGGTGGCGATTAAACCTGGCGGAGCCGGGGATCGCACCGCCGAGGGGCTCAGATGGATGAACAAACGGAATCTTTCCGCACGCTCCTCAGGCCTGTTTATTAACGGCAGGTTTTACATGATAAATACAGCAGGGCAGGCCAAATGCCTCAATCCCGATACGGGTGCCGAGATCTGGAGCGAGCGTGTGGGACTGGAAACCTCGGCCTCGCCGGTTTATGTGGGTGGCCTGGTTTATACGTTTGACGAATCCGGGCTCACCACGGTCTTCCGGCCGGGCGATTCCTTCGTCAAAGTAGGTGAAAACCGCCTTCCCGACGGGTTCATGGCCTCCCCAGCAATTGTTGACGGGGCCCTGTATTTGAGGACGAAGACGACACTTTATAAGGTTGGGAGATGAACGTTGCCGGTTGCCGGTTAAGAACGGTTGCCGGTTGCCATTTTCCGGTTGCCGGTTGGGCCAGAACTGTCATCCTGACGAAAGTCAGGATCCCCAGCCTCGGAGCAACTGGCGGGAGATCCTGACTTCCGTCAGGATGACATCAGAGAGCCCCTGCAAGTCACCTCTTCAGCAGGAAAGTAGCCCCGATCTTCGAAATCTCTTCGGCGGTGAGCTTCGTGGTATGCTTCATCACATATTCGAAATACTCCACTTCGTCGGCAGCAGCCGGGCAGCCGGTATTGGTGCGGATGTCCATGCCTGTTTTGTCCTTGGCGGGCATTTTTGAGTCGAATAGAAGTTGTCCTTTCGGGTTGAAAACCAGCCAGTAGGGGATACCCTGATAAACGGTTGCATATTTGACCAGCAATTCCATGCCCCCCGGATTCTCATTTTTCTTTAGATCCGGCTTATTCTCAGCCACAACCAGATGCCGTATTACCCAGTTGGCCTCGAAGTATGGCTTGTTTACAGGCATATTCATGATCGAGTCCATTCGTTTGCACCAACCGCACCAGGAGGCGTGGAACATGATGCAAACATTCTTGTTTTCAACTTTTGCCACGGCCAGAGCTTCATCAAGAACCGATTGAGCCGAAGGCGGGGTGGTTTGGGCCATAACACCGCTAAAGAACATCAGGCCAAGGATAAGTGATAGGGTTGTTTTCATGATGAAAATAAATAATTGCTAATTGCTTTTAAATTGTGTGCTCAGTTGATTCCATAAGTCAACTGATTAGCCACACAATTTAAAAATAATTAATAATTATTCCCTTAGTTAATCGAAATCGTCATCCCCCCGCTGCTGCCGCCGAAGCGCGGATTGACGACATTGTTGTAGATCGAGCCAAAGGTATAGGAGAGGCCGAAGAAGGTGAAATAGCGGTATTGGGTGGCCAGTTCTTTTCGCTGCAGGAGAATTTCCTCGGTGGTGGCGCCGCCCTTGACGAGCGACAGCTGGTCGTGGATGATGCTGGCACCGCCGCCCATCTGGAGGCTTAATCCTTTGGCAATCCTTACACTGAATGAGCCGTTAAGGGAGAGATTGTTTTTGGAGAAGTCGTGAAGATAGTTGAACCAGTAGGCTGAAAGGTCAATGGAACCCCACTTCTGAACCACTTCATAAGCTGCACTGAACTGGTGCCCCCAGAGATTTTCCTGAAGTTTGTCGTATATCGTGGTATCCATATAACTCTGGTACTGATATCCGGCTTTATAGAGCAACCGGAGTTGCCGGCGGGTGGACTCGGAATAGGGAAAAATATCGTACTCGATGCCGGGCATGGCAGTGATCTTCAGTTTGTAATTGCTATAGGTTGAAGATTCGATCTCGATTTCTCCTCCATAGGACCAATGTTCACCGAGACTTCTGACCACCAGGGCCTCAAAGGACCGTCCGTTATTGATGCTGGTGATCTCTTCTCCTTCAATGATGAACTTATCCAGATTGAGGTTGTAATCCACATCCAGGTCTATTTTCCAGTCCGATGTGATTCTCCGGGCCGACAAGCTGCCGAATATCTGGTTGGTGTTATAACTTTTCTGGCCGTTGAGCATCCCGCTAAGGCTGGAACTGAAGACCCAGGAATTCCATTTGTCGGTGTTTACGGTTTCTGAAAGCGGTTCCGTATATCGAATATCGATATTTTTGGACAGGGGTGTCATGAGCACGTATCTCATCAGGCCTTGCTTAATCATTCTCACCTGCCCTGTGCGGATTTGTTCCTCGGTATCATCGGCAGAACTCACAAACCTTACTGTATCCTTCATTCCCTGAAACTTTTTCTGTCCCAGGATAAAATAGCTGAATTCCTTTCCTCCCGATCCCGTTTGCTGGGAGCTTGAGATGATATACACATCCGCATCCCTGATATCCCGGACATAATTAATGTAGGGAATCTCCTTCCGGAAATAGTCGGTAGCCTCCATGTATACATTCAGCGCATCCTTGCGCAGGGTATCGTTTGTAGCAGGGGTCTGGCCAAGAAGATTCATGCCCGCAATTAGGAGGGCGGCAGAGAGGAATATGTTTTTCATAAGGGTATTACTTCGGGTTTTGGGATAAGACGCGGGGGAGGGGGGATTATTACTAAAGATAAAAGACGAAAGAACAAAGATGAAAGAAAGAAGAAAGATTTCAAGATGTTAAGATTCCGGACCCGGTCTTGAGGGTCTTGCAATCTTAAAAATCTTAGCTCTTTCTTTCATCTTTGTTCTTTCGTCTTTCTTCTTTATTTATACGCCGCTATCCCCGTTATCTCCTGCCCCGTAATCAACAGGTGCACATCGTGTGTGCCTTCGTAGGTGATCACCGATTCGAGGTTCATCATGTGACGCATCATGGGATAGTCGCGGGTGATGCCCATGGCACCGAGAACCTGGCGAAGGTCACGGGCGACCGTAAGGGCCATTTCAACGTTGTTGCGCTTGGCCATGGAGATTTGTGCGGGGGTTACCTTGCCCTGATCACGCAGCTGACCGAGCCGCCAGGCCAGGAGCTGGGCCTTGGTGATCTCGGTGAGGGCTTCGGCCAGTTTTTTCTGCTGAAGCTGGAAGGAAGCAATTGGTTTGCCGAACTGGTGCCGCTCAAGAGAGTACCGGACAGCAGCGTCATAACAGTCCATGGCTGCGCCGATCACACCCCATGCGATTCCGTAACGGGCTGAACTGAGGCAGCTTAACGGGCCTTTCAGACCTTGCACGCCGGGGAGAATATTTTCTTTGGGTACCCTTACGTTGTCAAAAACCAGCTCGCCGGTTACCGACGCACGCAAGGACCATTTTCCATGGGTCTCCGGGGCGGTGAATCCGGCCATCCCTTTTTCAACGATCAGGCCGCGGACCACGTTGTTTTCATCCTTCGCCCAAACGACGGCCACATCGGCGATGGTGGAGTTGGTGATCCACATTTTTGCTCCGTTGAGGAGGTAATGATCTCCCTTATCGGTGAAGCGGGTGATCATGCCGCCCGGATCAGAGCCGTGATTGGGCTCTGTAAGGCCGAAGCACCCAATAAGGTCGCCGGATGCCAGCCTGGGCAGGTATTTCATCTTCTGCTCCTCGGTGCCATAGGCGTAGATCGGGTACATGACCAGGGAGGTCTGAACCGAGGCCAGCGATCGGATTCCCGTATCGCCCCGCTCAAGTTCGGTCATGATGATCCCGTAGGTCATGTAATCCAGGCCGGAGCCACCATATTTTTCCGGAATGAAGGGACCGAAACCGCCCATCGCTCCCAGCTCCTTAACCAGATGGATCGGAAACGTACATTTTTCGAAGTGATCCTCTATATCGGGCTTAACAAAACGGTTAACCCAATCACGGAATGCCCCGCGTATCATTCGCTGTTCTTCCGAGAAGAGATCATCAACGAGAAAATGGTCGGGTGCGGTAAATTGTATGGTGGCAGACATGACTATTATATATTGGTTGGTCCTGATTTTTTGAATGGGGTAAATTTAGCATATTGGGATCACTCTGTTAATGAAATAACTCTTTTTTTACCGGATTGATTTTCCATACTTTTGGAAGATTTGTACGAAACCCGTCATCAGCAATAATCTGCTTTTTAATGGCACAACGCATAATTTTTACCGATAGTTCAAGGCTCATGGTGGAGGCTGCCGTTCAGGCCGGCGCCGATGTTTTCATCGGATATCCGATTACCCCCGCCAACCTGCTCTATTATTACTCATCCCAGCGTTTCCCGGTGTTCATGGCGGCACCGGATGAGATCACCACCCTGCAGCTCATGAGTGGATACGCCGCAACGGGCAAAGTCCCTGTTACCGCCACCTCCTTTCCCGGCTATGCCCTGATGATCGAGAGCATCAACATGGCCTACATGATGGAGTTGCCCATGGTCATCATCCTCGTTCAACGCCTCGGACCGGCCACCGGAACGGCCACCATGGGGGCGCAGGGCGACCTGAATGTGGTAACCGGTACGATCTCCGGTGGAATGGCCATTCCGGTTATAAGTGTGAGTGATCCGGCTGATGCCTGGGAGCTGACGGCCAAGGCGGTGGAAGTGGCCGTCAAACTGAGAACCCCGGTGGTTCTTCTGACCTCCAAAGAAGAGGTGATGACGCAGTTCGGTCTCGATCCTGATGAGCTGGCCCCCATTCAGAAGGTTGAGCGAAAGGTGTATGAATCGGATGAACCGTTTTTCCCGTATAAGGCCGGGGAAAACAAGGTGCCGCTATTCCTTGGAGTCGATACCAGCCGGCATCAGGTCAGATTTACAGCAAGCACACACGATACCCGGGGGATCATTCAGAATTCCGGAGCTGAGGCTTTGGGAAACTCCATCAGACTGCATGAAAAAATAACGGAAAATCTGGATTCTTATACCTGCTACTCCTACGATATGCAGGAAGGTGCCAAAGCCCTGATTGTATCGTACGGGATCACCGCACAGGCCGCCCGCGAAGCCGTCGCCCAACTCCGGAACGACGGTGAGTCAGTTGCGCTCCTCATACCCCAAACCCTATACCCCATACCCAATCTATATTTCGATATCATGTCGCGCTATCCCCGTGTCGTGATCGCCGAGGAGAACCTCACCGGCCAGTACCGCCACCTTCTGTTCGGCGTGAATGCCCCGGCCGGAGTTACAGGAGTCAATGCATTCGGTAAAATGATCACACCGGCACAAATCAAATCAGAAGTTCTTGACCATGGAAAGAGTATATCTTAAGGAAGAGGGCCTCCCATTCTGCAAGGGGTGCGGCCATACCACCATATCGGAAAACACCGACAAGGCGCTGCAAAAACTCGGAATTCCGCTTCTGGATGTCATTTTGGTAACCGATATCGGATGCCACGGAATCATCGACAAATCGTTCAAAATGCATACCGTCCACGGTCTTCATGGGCGCTCCGTTGCGCTGGCCACCGGGATTTCGGCAGGGCTGAGCAATCCGGATAAAAAAGTGATCGTTTTCATCGGCGACGGGGGAGTCACCATCGGGATCCAGCACCTGATCAATGCGGCGCACCGGAATTTCAACATGACGGTAGTGATTCACAATAATATGCTTTACGGAATGACCGGCGGGCAGCCCAGCGAGTTCACACCGCAGGGATTCAAAACGCCGACCCTTCCGGATGGGGCGGGTGAAAAAGCCTCGGATATCTGCGCGATCATTTCAGCTGCCGGGGCCTCCTACGTGAGCCGGGTAATCGGCATCGGAGACCTATCGGATCATCTGGCCGAAGCCTTTGCGAAACCTGGGTTTTCGTTGGTTGAGGTAATGGAAATCTGCCCGAGTTACGGGGTCAAATCGAATCCGGGAATGAAGCTATCGAAGGTGGTTCAGGAGGCCGGACTGGAGATCAGGGTTTATGCCGACCGCAACATTCCTGGGCCTGAACTGCTGTCGGAATCAAAGTTCAAGTCCCTTTTTACCGGGAAAATCGATATTCCCGTTACACATGTATCCAGTCTGAAAAGCACGGTAAGAATTCAAGTGGCGGGCTCCGCCGGCGAGGGGGTCCAGAGTGCGGCTGAATATTTCGCGGCCGCGGCAATAGCATCCGGGCTGAATGCCACAAAAAAAGGCAGCTACCCGGTTACCGTCGGGATCGGGTTTTCCGCTTCGGATGTGATTATTTCACCGGATCCGATCTTATATACCGGCTCGCCGGTTCCTGATTATCTGATTATTACATCGGATGACGGGCTGGCCTATGCAAAAGGAGCCCTGGCCGCCATGAAGGAGGGAACGGTATATATCGATTCCTCCCTTCCGGTCCCGGAAACGAAAGCCAGTGTGGTCACCTACGCCTTCCGTGAGTTTGCCGGCAGCCGCAACGCGGCCCTCGTGGGCTTCCTTTACTTGTTGAAGGAGGCCGCGTTGTACCCGTATGAAGCACTGGAGAGCAGGGTGGCTGGAAGGATTGGGAAAACGATTGGTTGATTTGATGATTTGATGATTTGTTGATAAGTAGATAAGTTGATTGAGGATTTTATGGTTTGAATATGAGACGGATAGTTTTTTTGGTTGTTGTGCTGGTTATGGCAGGAGCCGGGGTTCTTGCCCAGCCCTCCTGGCCTCAGTTCCGGGGTGCCAACGGAGACGGTTTGTATCGGGATAAAAAGGCATTGCCTTCCCGGCTGGATCCGGCGAGGGATGCGAAATGGAAATGTGAGGTGAGCCTTGGGGTTTCGTCTCCCTGTGTGTGGGGTGACCGGATTTTTCTCACGGGCCGGACCGGCGACAGTCTGGAGACCATTTGCATCGACCGGAAGAACGGAAAAATTTTGTGGCGCCGGCCGGTGGTGCCGGAAAAGTTTGAGAGAGTATACCAGACCAGTCAGCCTGCTGCCCCTACCCCCGCAACCGATGGGAAGCATGTGATCTCCTATTTTGGATCCTATGGCCTGATTTGCTACGATTTCAAGGGAAATATGCTGTGGGAAAAGAGAATTCCGCATGAAGGTAACATGTATGGTACGGCTGTTTCCCCGGTGATTTTCAAGGATAAGCTGGTTTTCAGCCGGGATGCCGACAAGAACTCGTATATCGAGGTAATGGAACCGGAAACGGGTAAAAGCATCTGGCGGACCGACAGGCAGGATTTCCGGGCAAATTGGTCGACACCCATGTGCATAACGGTTGGCGGGATGGATCAGCTGATCGTTTACGGGATCTGGTGGCTAAGGGCCTATAACCTGAATGACGGCACCGAGGTATGGTCATTTCCCGGCCTGACCGATGAGCCGATCATTACGCCGGTTTATGGCAATGAGCTGCTTTTTCTCACCTCCTACAACATGAAAACCAATCCTGAGGTATTGGGACTACCAACCTGGGATTCACTTTTACGGATGTATGACACGGACCGCGACAGCATGCTGGTTTTTGAAGAGATCAAATCGAATAAGAGTATTTTATCCCGATATGACGATGACGGCGAAGGAGACCATCCGCTACCCGGATTTTTCCGATGGCTCGATGTGGACCGGAGCGGCAAGATTACGAGGCAGGAGTGGGGAAAGATTGTGGGTTGGGTGGATGGTTTTGCGCAGGAAAATGCTCTCATCGCCCTGAGGCCGACTGCAACCCCCGGCAAGGATCCCGAGGTTGCCTGGCGATGCAGCAAAGGGGTTCCGGAGTGCCCGTCGCCGGTCTGGTTTAATGGCAGGGTGTGGATGGTGGCCGATGGGGGGCTGGTTACCTGCCTGGATGCACCAACCGGAGAAGTGAAATATTATTCAAAACTGAACGCCGGCGGAGCCTATTATGCCTCGCCTGTTTATGGAAACGGCAAGCTGTATGCCGCCTCTGCCCGCGGGATGGTCACCGTTTTTGAAGCGGGCACGGAACTTAAGATTCTTTCGGCCAATGATTTCAAGGAGCGGATCATGGCCACGCCGGCCCTGGCGGACGGGGAGGTTTATATCAGGACGTTTTCGGCGGTGTATGCCTTTTAAACGGGGCTGGGACAGAATCCCCGGCCTGAAGGCCAGGGTTAGTGATGTCTGTCGAACACGATTCTCTAGTCATTCCTAAGACTCTTACAATCGTAAATATGAGTCTCTTGCGTTATTCAATTGCAATTCGAACCAAGGGAGGAGGTTACTCTTCAGTAACCCCGGGGTTCAGCCCGGGGTCTTATGTCCCACCCCCGTTTTTGCATTCGTCAAATAGTTGTAGCTAACCCTGCTAAAACGTCAGGTCTTTCATACTTTTGATTGAATTACGCCGGAAACCTTGAATCAGCCAGAAACACCTGAACTTAACGAATCCGATTCGAGAAAGAAGTACCAGCAAGCAGAACATGTTGTTATGACCCTCGCCCGTGAGGCACGCCGACATGGAAAACTTTCTGAATTTCTTCCCGTCGTTCACTGTGAACTGAACCGTGTGATGGATGCACAATGGTTCTACCTGGCACTTTATGACAAGAAGGAGCATAAATATTCATTCCCCTATCATGTTGATAAGTTCGATGACCTCAGGCCGGATCAGTGGATAGAACTGCCCTCCTCCAGTCTTACCGATTTTGTACGAAGAAGCGACAAGGGCCATCGGATAACCCGAAAAAATCGCAAGCGCTTAACTCAGAATGACATCCCTGTTGGCCAGCCTGCCGCAGTTTGGATGGGTGCTCCGCTGAAAAACACGGATCAGGAGAGTTTTGGGGCTATTTGCGTTCAGAATTATGAAGATCCCGGTGCCTATGATATTGATGACCTGAATATTCTTGAGTTTGCAGGGATACAGATTGGGATGATTCTCGAAAACCTGGAGCGTGAAAAGCAGCTGATTGAAAGCCGCTCGCAGGCCGTTTCAGCGGCCGATCAGATCAGGCAGCTATACCATCTCGGAGTGAAACAGCAGGAGGTGATGGCTTCGCTGCTGCAGGGGGCTAAAATCATTCTGGCTTATCCGGATTTCAATGAATCCGGGGAAAGATTGTTTGCGAAATGCAAATCTCTGACCGGGGCCGATTGCGGCTTTATCCTGACGGTTGACAAGCGGCACAAAATTAATTCGATCATTGTGGTGGATTGCGGCAAACAGGATTCCATGATCGGCACAGATTTGCACTTGCTCATATCGGGCTTTCAGGAGGAGGTGATCAGGACACAGCAGACTGTTCTCGAAAATGAGTTCAGGAGTTCCTCCGGGATGGAGCATCTTCCGGAAGGTCATGTCGGCCTTGATAACCTGATGATTGCCCCGCTGCTTTCCAATGCCCAGATTGTCGGTTTGCTGGGCCTCGCAAACAAAGCGGCGGGGTTCAATACCGAGGATGTGTCTATTGCTGAAGCCTATGCGGAGCTGATCTCGCTGGCTTCTTTCAACTCGAATAACCTTATGGAACTCGAAAAAGCCAGGCTCAGGGCCGAAGAAAGCGACCGTCTGAAATCGGCCTTTATTTCCAATATGTCGCACGAAATCAGAACCCCCCTCAATGGGATTCTTGGGTTTTCCGAACTGTTAAAGGAGCCCGATATCGATCTTGCCGATCGCGAAAATTATATCCGGATTATCAACAAAAATGGGGAGCAGCTGATGTCGATCATCAACAATATCCTGGATATTTCGATGATTGAATCCGGGCAGATCGCCCTCGTCCATGAATGGATACCGATAGCCCGCATCATGCAGGAGGTGAGCGAACTGTTTTTGTCACCCGGCCTGCGGAAGCCTGATGTTAAATACATCATGGATTGTGATGCCAGTCAGACCAGGAGCATGATTTATACGGATGCCGGGCGCCTCCGCCAGATTCTGGTCAATCTTTTCGGCAATGCCACAAAATTCACGCAGTATGGCCATGTGATGATGGGCTGCCGCACTCAGACGGGCAAAAACGGGGATGAAATCGTTTTTTTCGTAGAAGATACGGGACCTGGGATCCCCAAGGAGAGCCTCGACAAGATTTTCGAAAGGTTTCTGAAAGCAGATAATAGCATGACCCGCAAGATATCGGGAACCGGACTGGGTCTGGCCATTTCAAAAGGCCTCACCGAAATGCTCGGAGGTCGCATTGAAGTGCAGTCCACACCAAATGTCGGGTCGATTTTCAGGGTGATTTTCCCGCATATACAGCAAACAGGGGAGGAGAGAGGTGAGGTATCGTGAGGTATTGTGAGGTATAGTGAGGAAAAACCTCACCACCCCTCACCATCCCTCACCACTCTTCACCTACTTCCGTATTGTCCATCCCGTTTTCAACCCGAACACGAACCATGCCAGCAGCAGTGTTCCGGCGGCAAAGATCGTGTCGCCGAAAATTCGCATCCATCGGAAAGTTGAAATGATGGGTGTATCCAGGAATTCCGCAGACCGTGCATACCACAGGCCATGTTTGACGCTGGCTATGGTCTGGGCAAGGCCCACAGGCAGCACGCTGATCAAAACCATGGCAGCTAATCCGATGTTAATGAGCCAGAAAGCCCATTTCAGGGAACCCTCTTTCCAGACCACTCCGAGGTTCATTTCACGGAGAACAAAAAGCATCAATCCGATCCCGAGCATACCATAAACGCCGAACAGGGCGGTATGTCCGTGGACCGGTGTGGTATTCAACCCCTGCATATAGTAGAGTGCGATCGGAGGATTGATCAGGAATCCGAATATTCCGGCACCGACCAGGTTCCAGAAAGCCACAGCGATGAAGAAATAAATCGGCCATTTGTAGTTTTTTACCCAATCGGCAGATCGGCTTAGCCTGAGGTTACCCCATGCTTCGAAGCCCACGAAAACCAGCGGAACCACCTCAAGGGCAGAGAATGTGGCCCCCAGGGCAAGAACCGCTATCGGGGTTCCTGTGAAATAGAGATGATGGAAGGTTCCCAAAATTCCGCCGGAAAGGAAGATGACGGTGGAAAGCAGGACCGATATGGTTGCCGTTTTTATCTGCACCAGCTGCATTCTCACTAACAAAAAGCCGATCACAACCGTGGCAAATACTTCGAAAAATCCTTCTACCCACAGATGCACTACCCACCAGCGCCAGTATTCGGCCATTGCCAGGTTGGTTTGCCGGCCCCACATAAGGCCTGCTCCGTAGAAGGCAGCTATGGCTACGCTGGCGATAACGAACAGTGTGACCAGACTGCGGCTTTCCGATTTTTGTTTCAACGCCGGCCAGAGCGATCGCCCCATCAGGAATAACCAGATGAACAGTCCGATGAACAGGAATATCTGCCAGAAACGGCCCAGGTCCACATATTCATACCCCTGATGACCAAACCAGAAATTCTCAATTAGTCCCAGTTTCTGCATAATCCCCATAAATTGGCCGGCCAGGGATCCGACAACAATAACCAGCAGGGCGCCAAATAATAAGTTAACGCCAAGTCTTTGATATTTAGGTTCATGGCCCGATATAACCGGGGCATAATAGAGACCTGTGGCGAGCCAAGAGGTGGCGATCCAGAAGATGGCCAGCTGGATATGCCAGGTTCGCGACAGGGAGTAGGGCAGGAACTCGGCCAGCGGAATGCCATAAAATGCCTGCCCTTCTACCGCGTAATGGGCCGTGATGACACCCATGAGGATCTGCACGAGGATCAGGGCGGTAACCACCCAGAAATACTTGAGGGTCGCTTTCATGGAGGGTGTCACTTTCGTGCCGATCATCGGATTTATTGACGGTACTTTATCTCCTCCGTGGGTCTGGCTGGCCGCATAATACCATGCGAGAAGGCCGATTCCGGCGAGGAGGATAATGACGCTAAAACCGGTCCAGAATACCAGCGATCCCGTCGGCTCATTGCCAACCAGTTTTTCCGGCGGCCAGTTGTTGGAATAGGTAATCTCCTGACCCGGGCGATTCGTGGTGGTGGCCCAGGTTGCCCAGAAGAAAAAAGTGTTAAGCAACTTCATCCTCTCCGGATCCCGGATGGTGTTATCCATCATCGCATAGGCATCACGCAGACCGGCCTGTTCCGGCGAATTCATAAACAAACCGCTGTAGTGCAGGCTGTTGGATTGAAACGCCCTGGCCCGCATATCGGAAACAACCAGCGTTTTGGTGTCGGGATCAAAGGTGTTTTTACGCATTTCTTCCTTCAGACGGGCCGTGAGCGCCGCTTGTGGCTCAACGCCCAGTGCGTCAAAATCGGAATTGTATCCCTCCCGGGACCAGGTATTCAGGATGAATGTCGCTTCCCGGTGCAGCCAGTCGGCTGTCCAGTCGGGCGCCTGATAGGAACCATGCCCCCAGACGGTGCCAAGCTCTTGTCCACCGGTCGATTGCCAGACATTCTGGCCGTCGCGGATCTCCTGGCCGGTAAAGAGCAACTGCCCCGAGGTGGTAACAACCTTTTCAGGAATCGGCGGTGCCTGCCGGTATATCTCGCGCCCGAAGAACAGCAGAACCCCGAAGGAGAGGATCATCACTGCTGTAAAGCTGATCCAAAGCGTGCGTGTTTTCATATCGGAATAAATGAGGTTTTGGTAAGGCAATATTACTGGTTTTTTAATAAAATACAAAAAGGTCTTTAATTCTTTTTAAATAAAGATAAAAACCTCGTATATTTAAAACTGGATAAGCAAACCAACTGATATGTGGTCAAAAACAACCGAATACGCCATCAGGGCATTGATTTACATTGCATTAAGCAATAAAGAAAGCCGGAGGCCGGGCTTTCGCGAAGTAGCGGAGGGGATCGATACACCGGTTCAGTTCACCGCAAAAATCCTTCAGACCCTTGTCCGGAGCGGCCTGTTATCTTCGATCCGGGGCAAGGGAGGCGGGTTCTTTTTTGGCCGCAACGCAGAAGACCTGAAGCTGTCTGACGTGATAACAGCCTTTGAGGGGAAAGATTATTTTATCGGTTGTGCTTTGGGACTCAAAGAGTGTGATTCCAATAATCCCTGTCCGCTGCATGATGAATTTGTAGAAATCCGGACAAGCCTGGAGGTCATGGCAAACCGGGAAACCGTTCAGGGGCTTGCGCTGAAGATTGAGGGAGGAAGTGCGATGCTGAAGAGGGGCTGAGATGAAGGTTGAGATTCGAATGCAGAGTGTTGAATGTTGAAAATCAGATCCAGGTAGATACGCATTATAATGCGTCTTTACATCTGCCTAACAAAAAGCTCTGAGCTGTGCGATTTCATGAGCCCATATCTCCTCGTCTGGTGTTTCCAGTATCAGGGGCATGTCATCAAACCGTGGATCGTTCATGATCCGTTGAAACAGGTCGATTCCAATGGTCCCTTTATCGAGGCTTTCATGACGGTCGACGCGTGATCCGAACTCCTTCTTGGAGTCGTTTATATGCATGCCTTTCAGATAGTTAAATCCGATGACCGACTCAAATTTTGCGAAGGTCTCAGTAAAACCCTGCTCGGTTTTAAGGTCATATCCGGCAGAGTAGGAGTGGGCGGTGTCGATGCAGACTCCGATGCGCGACGGGTCCTCCACGCGGTCAATAATATATTTCAGATGTTCAAAGGAGTACCCGACATTACTTCCCTGGCCGGCGGTGATTTCCAGAACAGCCGTCACCCCTTTGGTTTTTTCCAGCGTGATATTGATCGATTCCGCAATGGTCTTCAGGCACTCTTCCTCGGATACCTTCTGCAGGTGACTCCCCGGATGAAAATTGATCCGGTCGAGCCCCAGTACTTCAGCGCGCTGCATTTCATCCAGGAAGGCCGCACGGGATTTTTCCAGCATTTCCGGATCAGGACTCCCGATATTGATCAGGTAGCCGTCGTGCGGCAGAATCTGCGCAGGGGCAAATCCATAGATTTCGCAGTTTTTCTTAAACGACTCGATCGTAGCCGGGGCATAGGGTTTGGCCACCCACTGCCGCTGGTTCTTAAGAAACAGCGCAAATGCGTTTGCCCCTATTTTATTAGCATTAACCGGGGCGTTCTCAACGCCGCCTTCGGTACTGACGTGGGCTCCGATGTATTTCATTTGGGTAGATGTTAGGTAAGTGTAACGTTTTGGGCCATTCAGTTGTTTAATTTGCAATTGACTCGGCTATCGC
>Ga0154558_1048_pt1 | contig 40374 bp, 29 predicted proteins | sample RifGroF2_FD_105701 | JGI IMG/M metagenome (GOLD analysis project Ga0154558, IMG submission 105701) | Bacteroidetes bacterium GWF2_49_14 | reverse complement strand
CGATGCGGTTACCGAGGCAGATATCAATATTCTGACCGAGGATTATCAAGCCCGATATACCATGGAGCCGGACTTGCGAAGCGGCGGGGCCAAACACGGCTCGCTGCGCGATGCGGCGAGGATCGAAGCCGGTATGCGGGCATTTCTGAAAGAAGGCGGCTTTAAAGGATTTACCGATACGTTCGAGAACCTCCGGGGTCTCATCCAGTTGCCGGGCATCGCGGTTCAGCGCCTGATGAACGATGGTTACGGCTTTGGCGCCGAGGGAGACTGGAAAATGGCAGCCATGCTGCGGGCCATGAAAGTGATGGCCACCGGCCTGCCGGGAGGCAACACTTTTATGGAAGACTATACCTATCACCTTGATCCGGCAGGAATGCTGGTGTTGGGTGCACATATGCTGGAGATCTGTGAATCCACTGCCGACGGAAAGCCGTCATGCGAAGTCCATCCGCTGGGCATTGGCGGCAAGGCCGATCCGGTTCGGCTCTGCTTTAATGTGTCCTCCGGCCTGGCGATCAATGTCACTGTTCTGGACATGGGAAGCCGTTTCCGGATTCTGGTCAATGAGGTGGAAGCGGTTAAACCGAAGCATGACATGCCAAAGCTGCCGGTTGCAAGGGTTCTGTGGGATGCCAAACCCAATCTTGCAGCAGCCGCCACCGCCTGGATTTATGCAGGGGGAGCACATCACACCTGCTACAGCCAGAACCTCACCACCGAAGCAATCCGCGACTTTGCTGAAATGGCAGGGGTGGAATTCGTGGTCATCGACAAGGATACCAAAATTGACGAGTTCCGCAACCAGTTGCGCTGGAACGACCTCTATTATCACCTGGCCAAAGGCTTATAATGAATTGAAAAGGATATTATTTCTGATATTTTCAGGGGTGTTGTGGGTGAACCTCCCCGGTTTTTCACAGGACACCCTTGATCTTTTCCCTACCCACCCCGGTTCACTGGTGTGTTGGTTGGAATCCCTGGATAAGCCCCGGTTGTTGAAAGTGTATTGTGTTAAAGTTGAACTGACAGATCCGAGCCTTCAGGTCATCACCATGCCCGGTGAAGATCCTGATGGAGAGGGTCCGGCTGAAAGCCAGCTGACCCAGCCGGTTGATCTTTTCTCCCGGTATGACGTCCTCACAGCCATCAATACCAATGCCTTTGCCGGCATTCCCAACGATAAGTCGATCGGTGTGGGCTGGTACGAAGGGCGCCCGGTCGACATCCAGGGCATGGTGGTTACAGGTGGACGGACAATCAGCCCCGTTCAGTCGGGTCGCACAACTTTCTGGATTTCAAAAGGAAACCGGCCCCATATTGGAAATCCCGTCCCAGGTGACTCTGTTGAAACGGCCGTCTCAGACTGGGGCAGCACCTTGATCATCGGTGGCAGGATCATTCCCGATTCCGCAGTCACCACCGTGCATCCCCGCACCGCTGTTGGATTCGATGATACCGGAGAGTGGCTCCTGATGGTGGTGGTCGATGGCCGCCAGCCGCTCTACAGTGAAGGGATTTCGCTCTATGAGCTGGCCTGCCTTTTTCGTGATCACGGCTGCACGCAGGCTGTAAATCTCGATGGCGGCGGCAGCAGCATCATGCTGGTTCGTGAGCCCGGCAAAGAGGTACGCACCATGAACCGGCCGTCGGACACGAGGCACAGGCCGGTGCCGGTGATGCTGGGGGTGAAGAGAAGACTGAGAGACCGAGAGACCGAGAGACCGAGAGACTGAGAGACGGGGAGAGGCGGAGACGGGAAGCTTGAGGAATGTTGGTTGCAAGGACACTGAGAGATTGTTACATGCTGAGCCCTGCAAGGGCGATATTTGAGTACCCTCCGGCGAAGCCGGGGGTGGTCAGAAGCCTAGCTCCTTTATTTGATTCATCGAGGAAAAGAACCCAATTTCCCTTCTTTTTTTAAGAAAATCAGCCGCTTTTTCTTTTCCAATGAATACCTCAATTTCGGGCTGGCTTGCCGTATTCAGGTTGACGGCGAGCGGGTTTTTAGGTTCCGGCATCCAAAGTGCCCAGCGGATTTTTACGGTTTTCGAACGAACCCAAAGCTCAGGCCCGATATTGGCAAGAATTTTCTGAGGATCGGATTTACAAGATTCGACAAGCTCTGAAACCCTGGTCTGATACGTCGGCAACAGGCTTTTAAACTGTTGATATTCACCTATCTGCCCAAGGTAATTAATCTTTTCTGTCAGTTGGGCCAGATCATTTGTAACGGTAACCCCCCGGGTTATCTGGATAAACAGTTTCAGGATCTCATCCCGGTCATCCGGAAACTGCCTGCACCATTCATCGAGCCAATCCATAAACGGACTTCCGGTACTCTCCGATCGCGTCATCTGCTTCCATACCCAGAAATTTTTTATCATCATATTTTCCAGCGGGGTGAAAAGATCTGCCGGATTGATCCCGGCAGGCAGCGGCTTCAGGAGGAAAGGGGTATAGAAACCGGCATGCATGTAATTTCCCGCCAGCTTAGCATCGGTATTAACCTGATAAAAGAGGGTCGCCAGTACCCCTTCACAGGAAAGCATCTGTTGTGCATTTTTAATCCGGGTGTGGTCAAAAGCCGGACTGGTATGATCAAGCAGGATTCTCTGTTCCATATCGGAAGAAACTGCCACATCTCCGCTCTGTACAAACTTTTCATAGATATAACCGTTGTCCTTTACAAAGTTCAGCCTCAGGAACTCGTCCATGCCTGAATGCCAGACCAGGCTCATCGAACGATCGGGTGTAAGCAGTTTTTCAAAGGCTGTACGGTATTTTTCGGTATTTTCATAGGCAAGCCGTTGAAAATGAATTCCCCACCCTTCGTTGAAAGCGGTCAGGTAATCCGTTACTCCCATGCTGACATGCTGCTTGGGGCTTCTGTCCAGTTTCGTCTTTTCAAGGGTTTCCCCCAGGATCAGTCCCATCATCACATGTCCAAGTTCATGGGTATAAATCGACAGGTCACCCTGAACTATCCGGTTTTTATCAAGCACCAGGTCAACATATTGCAATCTCGGATATTCTGTTTCCTTTCCGTCCAGGCCAAGGAGTATAACCCCGGTACGCGGAAATCCGCCCTCATTTTTTGAAAGGAAAATAAGGTTTGGCCCGATATTGTTTCCGGCCAGGTTTCTTGCACACTGGCTCATCCTGACCATGCTGGCGTTAAATGGCATGTTCAGATCGGCCAGCACAAGCATGGCGAGGGAATCAGTATCAGGAAGAATTTTCCCGGTCACCTTTCGGCCGCCATTGCCGGTGGCTTCAACCACAACAATTCTTTGACGGGGATCGGGGAAAATGAGGGCATCGGCGGAAGTTTGGGCAACGGATGGAATTGGTAGCAGGCACAATGCCGATAACAAAATGAGGAAACAACTCGTGTTGTAAGTTTTCATGGGTTAATGCTTTGGTGGTAAGACGGAGAACTGGCCAAATGGTTACGAACCCCGTCCCCATTCGTGGTATGTCATCACGGGCGCAAGCAGTGCGCCCATACGGGGACTTTATTTCCAGGATTCCATCATTTCCCAGCGGGAAACGGCTTCGTTGAAGGTATCGGAAATGAACTTGGCTTTCTTTACTGTGTATTCCTTTGCTTTTTTCTGATCGAAATCAAGGTATCCGACGCCTTTTTCAGGCAAACGGGTGGTTGCCCAGGCGGGCATCATGATCACCCCTTTATCGGTTCCTGCATGACCAAGATTATCTTTCCCCAGCTTTTCATACATCTCACGATCAATAAGTTCAGGATATTTCGACAGGACCAGGGCAGCTTCTTCCAGATCGCCATGGCCCGATTGGACCGGCTTCAGTCCGTAAACCTCCTCGGCCAGGTTCCAGGCCGCCTCCCACCAGCTGATGATCATGAAATGCGCTCCGGTTTCCATGTGAAGCTTTGCGATGGCCTTTTGCATCGGCTCCGTGTTTCCGCCATGGCCGTTGATGATCAGGATATTCTTAAAACCGGTCCGGACCAGATCCTTGAGGATGTCATAGATATATTCCTGAAAAACCTCCGGACGAATCATGATGGATCCCGGAAATTGTGATATGGAAGCGCCAGTAACCCCATGGTTCACGATCGGCGCAACCAGGGCATTCACGTCCTTCCACACATGATCGGCCAGATTCTCGGGTATGAAATTATCGGTGCCGATCGGACAGGCCCCATGCGATTCCACCGTGCCCACCGGCAGGATGATCCGGTCGGTTACTTCGGGAATGATCTGGGCGAGGCGCATCCAGGAATAATTCTGCAGGTCGTGATATTCGAGGGAACCCACAGTCTGACGTGTCTGAGCAGCAATACTCAGTGAAACAGTGAGGCCTAACGTCATCAGGGTAAATAATCTTGTATTCATAATTAACCGGTTTATACCAGATGAAATTAGTTAAATCTTGTTAAATCCCTACGTTGGTGCCGTTTTATAGGATCAATGATTCCCCGATTGGATTAATTTGGTTGTTGAAACCGGACGGCTGGCGGGTGACCCATAACGGGAGGACCGCGGGTCCTCCCCTACAAGAAAACCTATGAAAAAAAACAATTCCATTTTATTTCTGATGGTGCTGGCATTGCCCGGGACCAGCCTGATTGCGCAGGATTTATCGCAGGATATCCTGAGCAAGGTCCATTACCGCTCGATCGGCTCCACCCGGCACAGCGGCCGGTTTGTCGATTTTGCCGTGTATGAGAAAAATCCGGCCACTTTCTATGCTGCCCTGGCTTCGGGCGGGGTATGGAAATCGGTAAACAACGGAATAACTTTTACCCCGGTATTCGACGAAACCGGCGCCATAAGCGTCGGAGATATTGAAATCGATCAGAATAATCCCGATGTGATCTGGGTAGGCACCGGTGAGGCCAATAACAGCCGCACAGCATATTATGGAGACGGTGTATACAAATCCACCGATGGCGGGAAAACCTGGATCAATACGGGCCTGACCAAATCCCAGCATATCGGCAGGATCATTCTGCATCCGAAGAATCCGGATATCGTTTGGGTGGCCGCAGAGGGCCCGCTCTATTCGAATAACGAGGAGAGTGGAGTCTATAAGACGACAAACGGAGGAAAAACCTGGGTGAAAACGTTATCCGTGACGCGTGGCGCGAAACATATCGGGATAGTCGACCTTGCAATAGATCCGAAAAATCCTGATGTATTATACGCAGCTGCCTATGATAAAGAGCGGAAGCCCTGGACGTTTAATGCAGGCGGTCCGGCAAGCGCGATCTACAAATCAACCAACGGCGGCGGAAACTGGACCAAGCTGGCCGGGGGACTGCCAACGGGAGTAATCGGTAAGATCGGTGTCGGAGTTTCGGCGAGCAATCCGAATGTGGTGTATGCCAACATCGAGAATTGCAATGTCGACAGCATGTCCTTTGATGAGCGTTGGGACCTGATGCAAAAAGGCGTCAACCTGCCCCGCGGAAAACAGGAATTGGGCGATGAGGTATGGCGTTCGGACAATGCCGGAAAAACCTGGAAAAAAGTGAGTCCCAACGGGCAGGATGTTGGCGGCGGTCCGGCCTATTACTACCAGCAGGTTCGGGTTGACCCGACCAATCCGGAGCATGTCTATATTGTAGGTATTCGCGTTTGGGAAACCACTGACGGCGGCAAGGAGTGGAAAACGGCCTTCCGGTTTGGAGGCGATAACCACGGCATGTGGATCAACCCAAAAAATCCGAAGCACTTCCTTCTCGGGTATGACCATGGAATGGGAATCACCTATGATTCCGGGCTTAACTGGTATCACCCTGATTTTCAGCCTGTTGGTCAATTTGTTGCCGTCGGGTATGATTTTGATTATCCCTATAATGTTTATGGAGGATTGCAGGACAACGGCTCTGTTAAAGGTCCGTCGACCAAACGCAATGGCTCGGCGATTCGTCTGGAGGACTGGAAAACCACCGGGGGAGGCGACGGAATGTTTAACGTGGTTGACTGGAGCGACAGCCGCTGGCTGTATAATGAGTCGCAATTCGGCCCGATCGGAAGAATCGACCAGGTCACCGGCGAAAGCAGCCGCATCCAGTATGACAAGATGGACCGTTTTGCCTGGAATGCCCCGATCGTGGTTTCCCCGCATAATTCAAGCACCATCTATCATGCCGGCAATAAGGTAGTTAAATCAACGAACCGCGGTGAAACATGGGTGGAAATCAGTCCGGACCTGACTACCAATGATCCGGCCAAGGTTGCCGGTTCCGGGAATGTAACGCATTGCAATATTGTCACCATGGAGGAATCCTACCTCGAGGCTGGTGTGATTTGGGTTGGGACGGATGACGGCAAGGTTTGGGTAACCAGGGACGGAGGGAAGAAATGGAACGACCTGACGGCCAACATCAAGGATCATCCGGGGCATTGGGTGAGCCGGGTGGAGCCGTCACATTTCAATAGTGGAACTGCCTATGTGACCATGACCGGCTTACGGGCTGATGATTTTCGGCCTTTCGTCTGGAAAACCACTGATTTTGGAGAAACATGGAAGTCTATTGTTACAGGTCTTCCCAATGATCCGGTTTGTGTAATCCGTGAGCACTTCCGGAATCCCGATCTCCTGTTTGTCGGATCCACCAAGCAGGTGCTGGTTTCAGTTAACGGCGGCACGAGCTGGAACCCGCTGCGGAGCAACATGCCCTTCGTAGCGGTTGAGGACCTGAAGATTCATCCAAGGGAAAACGACCTGATTGTCGCCACCCACGGCAGAAGTCTATATATTGCTGACATTTCCTGGCTCGAAGGATTGACACCGGAAGCGCTGAAATCCAATGCTTTCCTCTTCAAGCCCGAAACCCGCGTCCAGTGGGCCCGGGTGAGCGAAAACAACAGTTCATCCCTGAACTATGCCGGCGAGAGTGAGCCCGGTGGTGTTCCTGTTACCTTCTTCCTCAAGGACTCAGTCAAGGATGCCACTATACAGATATTTGAAGGCTCAAGGCTCATTTATGAAGTAAAAAGTGCAGGAGCTCCGGGGATTAACCAGGTAATCTGGAACTACCAGGAGCGGGTTCGCGAGCGTACGGCTGAGGAGAAAGAGCAGTCCCGTCAGCAGATGCAGCGGTTTGCCGGCGGTGGGGCGCGAGGTGGCGGAGGTGCACCAGGAGGCCGCGGGGGACGTGGCGGCGGCGCCGAAAATAACTGGCTCATGTCACAGGCTGGGCCCGGTGACTATATCGTGAAACTGATTGTCAACGGGAAGGCGCATGAGGCCGGGTTTACGGTGCTCCGGGACAGCTGGCGGTAGGGGCGCACGGCGTGCGCCCGTGTTGCCCACGCACTAATCGTGACACATGAATCGTGACGCGCCACGCGTGACACGGGACCAGTGACCGGTGACCAGATAAACGAAGGGTGGCGAGAGGCACCCTTCGTTTTTTTTGGTAGGAGATTAATTGTATTTTTAACTTCTTTCCTGAACCTGCTATGAAAAAAAAGGTCCTGTTTTGCATTGGTCTGATTGCCAGTACGATTATTTTTTCAGATGTCGCCTGCAGTCAGACTGGGATTTCCGCGGTGAATACGAGGGGGAACTGCCCGGGGCACTATACAACAGTTTAAATTTGAAGGAGTGAGTAGAAATTTAGATTCAGAGAAAGGCAACCGGTCCCCGCTTTCGCGGGGATGACAACGCTCTTGACAAACCAGAAACCAATAACCGGAAACGGGTAACCGGCAACCGGAAACTAATACCAACAATATGAAACGTACAGTCCTCCGCATGCTTCGTGAAAGTGCCGTTCAATATCCGGCAGCAGCGTATACCAACCAGAAGGGCGATTCCGGTTGGGTGGGTATGACTTACCCGAACGTGTTGAATGAATCGAGATTCCTCGCAGCCGGGATTCATCAGCTGGGGATTGGAAAAGGCGATAAGATCTCAATTCTGGCAGAGGGACGCAACCGTTGGATTACCAGCGAATATGGCATTCTTTTCGCTGGCTGCACTACGGTTCCCCTGTCAATAAAATTGATGCCCGATGAAGTTCTGTTCCGGCTGAACCATTCGGATTCAAAGGCTATTGTTGTTTCCAGAAACACGTTTGAAAAAGTAGCCTCGATCTGGAGTGCAATGGAGCATACCCACAAGATCATTTATCTGGAAGATGATCTAAGCGGGATTGAATCCGACTGTAAACAGTTTGGCATCAATCCGGAAAAAGATATTGTCAGGTATTCGGAATTGGTGCAATCGGGCAAATTCCATTGGGAAGAAACCGAAGCGTTACTGGAAAAAATTGAAGAGGAAACCGAAGAGGATGACATTGTGACAATCTCCTACACCTCCGGAACCACGGGTGATCCAAAGGGAATCATGCTTTCTCAGCTGAATTATTACTCCAATTGCCATGATGCCATGGAAATGTTCAATGTAACGGAAAACGACCGGCTGTATATCATTCTTCCGCTCGACCACTCCTTTGCACATACCGTAGGGATATACGCTGCCCTGCTGCGCGGGCTGAGTCTCTATTTTGTTGATGCCAGAGGCGGCGGGGTTCAGACGGTTAAAAATATTCCGATTAACCTGGTTGAGGCCAATCCGCATTTTATCCTGACCGTTCCTGCCCTCACGGCCAACTTCATGTCGAAGATCAAAGAAGGGGTCGCAGCCAAAGGAAAATTTGTGAACGGCATTTTCCAGGCAGGATTGAACGCTAAAATCCGCATGGAAGGCGATGGATTTAAAAAGGCCGGCGTTTTAATCCGGATGACTAATTACCTTCCTTACATTCTGGCAGAGACGCTGGTTTTCAAAAAAGTCAGGGGAATTTTCGGGAACAGCATCCGCTATTGCGTGGGCGGTGGGGCATTGTTGGATATACGCCAACAGGTGTTCTTCAATGCAATCGGAGTTCCGGTCCACCAGGGATATGGACTGAGTGAAGCCACCCCTATCATTTCCGGCAACACCATGGAAGTACACAAAATGGGAACATCAGGAAAGGTAATACCGAATCTGATCTGCAAGATCATCAAATCTGACGGAACCGAAGCCATGAGTGGTGAGAAAGGCGAGATTGTTATCAAGGGTGAAAATGTTATGAAAGGCTATTATAAGAATCCGGAATCAACGGCCAAAACAATAAAGGATGGTTGGTTGTTTACCGGTGACCTGGGTTACTACGACAAGGACGGATTCCTGGTTGTTATTGGTCGGGCTAAAGCCCTGCTCATCTCATCCGATGGTGAAAAGTATTCCCCGGAAGGAATTGAGGAGGCCATTCAGAATTCGTCCGAGCTGGTTAATCAGGTTATGGTTTACAACGATATGAGAAAATACACCACTGCCGTGGTTACCCTGGATGCCGGCAAAGTGAAGAAGTATATCGAGAGAAACAAGATCTCTGATGCTGAAGTTCTGATCAAGGCTGTCAAGCTTGATTTTTACAAGTTCAAGGATACGGCAGAATATCGGAACCAATTCCCGGAAAAATGGGTTCCAACAACCTTTCAGATTATCAATGAGCCGTTTACCGAACAAAACCTGATGATCAACTCTACAATGAAAATGGTTCGGCATAAAATCCAGGAGGTTTACCACGACCGCATTGAGGCCATGTATACCCCTGAATGCAGCAACGTTGTGAACGAACACAATAAGGATGCGGTAAAGAAATTCCTACCATTTAACTGATTATGAAGCGTATATCTTTCATCTTTCTTCTTTCTTCTTTACTCTTGACAGGCTGCAAACCAAAACCTGACACCAGGACCGATCAGCCGATTGTGACCGTCAGTATCCTGCCATTCAAATACTTTGTTGAGCAGCTGGCTGGCGAGAAGTTTCGGGTTAACGTTCTTGTTCCGCCCGGAGCCGACCACCATTCCTATGAACCCGCTCCCAGGCAACTGCAGGAAATGGAAGAGTCCTCTGTTCTGTTTATTAACGGTCATTTAGGGTTCGAAGAAGCCTGGATGCCCGGTATCAGATCAAATAATCCGGACCTGAAAATTGTCGATTTATCAGAAGGCATTAACCTGATAATCATTGAAGATGCCGAGGCAGAGCATGATGATCATGAAGTGGAAAAATCAGACCATGGCCATTCACATGAGGGACCCGATCCCCATTACTGGCTGTCGGTAAAGGAGGCTAAACTTATCGCTGAAAAAATGGCAAGAGGACTTCAGGCTGCTGACCCGTCCTGCGAAAACCTGGTTACCGGAAACCTCAGGAAACTGGAACAGCGCCTTGACAGTCTCGACAATCAGTTTAAAATTACCCTGGAACCCCTGAAGCATCGTAGTTTCATCATATTTCATCCGGCGTTAAACTACATTGCCAGGGATTACAACCTGATACAGCATGCTATGGAAGAAGGCGGCAAGGAGCCGGCAGCTTCGCATTTTAAAGAATTGGTTGATCTCTCTTCCGCCGAACAGATCAATACCATTTTCATACAGAAGGAGTATGACCAGGAGAATGCCGAAACCCTTGCAAGGGAAATTAATGCCCGTGTCGTCATCATCGATCCGATGTCGGATGACTGGATCAACGAATTGCAGCGGATCGTCAGAGAGCTGGCCGCAATGGATATTGTAAAGTAACCGATGGAGAAGCTAATTGAACTGAGAGACATTACCTTCGGTTATGGTACCGAACCCGTAATTGAGAAGGCTAATCTCGAAATTTTCAAAAAGGATTTTATCGGGATGATCGGACCAAACGGCGGGGGAAAATCAACCCTGATCCGCATAATCTTAGGTCTGCTCGAACCCTGGAAGGGTATCGTATCGGTTCCGGCCAGTGTCAACATCGGCTATCTGCCTCAATATCAAAATTTTGACAATCGTTTCCCGATATCTGTGGAAGAAGTTGTTCTTTCCGGACTGCTAAAAAAAGGAAAACTCACCTCACGGGTTACCCGGGATGATAAACTCAAAGCCAGGGAGGTGCTGGAGAAGGTTGGGATGTTGACTTTTTCACGCAGGAGTATCGGTGAGCTGTCGGGCGGACAGATGCAGCGGGTATTTATAGGGCGGGCGCTGATCTCTGACCCTGATCTTCTTATCCTGGATGAGCCGGTAACCTATGTTGACAACCGGTTTGAGCATGAACTCTATGAACTGCTTGAGGCCATCAATCAGGAGACAGCCATCCTGCTGGTCAGTCATGATGTGGGTCAGATCCTCTCATCGGTAAAAACCATTGCCTGCGTTAATCATTACCTGCATTACCATCCCGACAACCAACTCACGGAACAGATACTCGAATCTTATAACTGCCCGATAGACCTGATCACCCATGGTCATGTTCCCCACCGGGTATTGCATACGCACCCATCATGATAGCCCAGTTCCTTTCATACACTTTCATACAGAATGCATTGCTGGCATCGCTGATTGGCGCCATAACTGCAGGCATAATAGGGACTTACGTTGTTTCGAGACGTATGGTTTTCATTACCGGAGGAATTACCCATGCCTCTTTCGGGGGCCTGGGACTGGGATTTTTCCTGGGGATCAATCCGCTCGCAGGTGCGGCGGTATTCGGGCTGATTTCCGGCCTCGGAGTTGAATATTTGTCGAAGTACCAGAAAATAAGGGAAGATTCCGTGATCGCAATGATCTGGTCACTTGGGATGGCTGTTGGAATCATTTTCATTTCACTGGCCCCCGGATATGCACCCAACCTGATGAGCTACCTATTTGGGAATATCCTCAGTGTTTCCAGATCCGACCTCGTGGTTATGTCGGGCCTTATGGTACTGGTCCTGGCTATTTTCATCCCATTCTTCAGGCTGATCCAGTACATCACCTTCGATGAGGACTTCGCCCGCACCAGCCGTGCCCCGGTAAGTTTATTCAAGTATATCCTGGCCGGCCTGGTTGCCTTAACAGCAGTTGTTTACATACGTGTGGCAGGAATCATTCTGGTTTTATCCCTTCTGACCATCCCTCAGAATACAGCTCTTATCTTTTCAAATAACCTTAAACGGATTATTTTCCTGTCAATCGGGATCGGTTTTGCCGGGTCCCTGACCGGCCTGATCCTTTCCTACACACTCAACATTCCTTCCGGTGCCGCGATCATTTTTTCACTGGTGCTGATTTATCTTCTCGCTTCGGGTGTTAAGTCGGTTATCAGAACACGAGAAAGAAAAACCCGCCCGGGTTAGGTCATTCTGTCAACCGGTTAAACCTTGCACGGTTTTTGAAGTCTTAAAAAATGTGAAAATGAGACGTAGTTGTTGGCATAAAACTTGTTTATGCCGGCTAGTGTCGTATTTTTACGCGGCTTTTTGGTCCCCCCAACTGAAAAGGCCGGATGTGTTACCGTATTGGTATTCTTAATGTTTGAAGTTGACAGCGTGAAAAAAACCATTCTAACAGGTATTCAGGCACTTTTTTTTATTGCCACAATACAATCGTGCAGTACGGATTTTGATATAAACTCCGATAACCTGGATACCCCTATTGTTTACTGCATTCTTAACACCGCCGATTCTTTCCAGTATCTGCGGTTGCAGAAAACGTACCTCATCGACCAGGCCGCACTGGAATTCCCTCCCCACCCCGACAGCATGGTTTTTCCGGGTGAAGTGGTTGTAAGCCTTGAGCGGTGGCAGAATAACGAGGTTAAAGAGACCATCAGGTTTAACCCAACAACGGAAATTCAGAAGGATACAGGATTCTTTCCTACAGATAAACACCTGCTCTATAAAGCGTCCGCACGAATCCTTCCCAAGCAACTGTACCGGCTTTATATTTATCTAGGCAGCAAGGAGAAGGTTTTGTATGCTGAGACCACCACGCTGGGTTCTCTCACCGTTGTTGACCCTATGCCTTTGCCAATCAGGAAAATAAGCCTGTACGAAGGAGCCAACTACACCTGCCGTTGGCAGCCGGTTGAAAAAGCCGGAGTTTACCAGGTGGTCGTTCGTTTCAAGTACCTCGAAACCCTGGGCGGAGTAACATCAGAAAAGACGCTGATATGGCCGCAGGGATTCTCCAATCCCGGGTCTAACATCGAATACCTGAGCAAGGATGTTTCCGGTGCCCGGTTTATGCATGTTCTTGAAGAAAGCCTGGTTTCCAAGGCTGGCATTGAGCGACTGGCGGTTGGACTCGATTTTCAGATTCTTAGCGGCGGAGTAGAGCTAAAATATTATGTGGAATCGACAGCCCCTTCCGAAGGAGCCCTGATGGAGAAGCCGGTTTATTCGAATGTCACCAATGGCATCGGGCTATTCAGCTCCATGGCCGAAGTCAATATTTCCAACCTTTTTCTATCCAGCGTTACGCTCGACAGCATGGCTTACGGACGGTATACCCGGGGACTGGGCTTTTTGGACCATACCGGAGACCGTGACAGCACCAACGAATTAAAATATTAAATTATGACGCGGTCAATACTTTTTTCTCTGTTAGCCGGACTCTTCCTCTTTTTCTCGTGCGATGATCCGGTTGATCCCAATAACAATAATAACGGGAATACCGATACCCCGAAAATTGTAGGAACCCTGGAGATTGAATTTCGGGTACCCGGCTCCTACCTGCCGCCCAACCGTGTTTTGCGGGCGGACCTGAGCATTGCAAAAACAGCTGAAGAACTTTATAAAGGACACTTTCTGGATGTAGCCAATGTATACAACAGTAAATTGGTTTATCAGTTCGAGCTGGCGCCGGGAACCTACTATTACCAGGCCGGGATCGTTTGCGTTGCAAAAGGTGATTCCTGCTCCGCTGCCGGATTTCCAGGTGAGGTGGGCGGCTCAAAATGGGCCATTGGGAATGCCATTATAAAAGAGAAAGAAACCACGCGTATTATCCCTCAATTCCGCTAAGCATGAAGAGAATCAACCTTGTTCATTTTATAGCCCTTATTACCGTTTCCGTATTCTTCATCCGGTGTGATAAGGAGGCCGTCATTAAAACCCCGCCGGTAGCAAAATTTACCGTATCACCTGCTAACGGACTGACCACCACGGTTTTCAATTTCGATGCAACCGGCAGTGTGGCAACCAATGAGGAGGACACCATGCTTTTTATCCGCTGGGACTGGGATAATGACAGCATCTGGGATACCGGATTCTCCCGTGCAAAGAAATTTCCGTACAGGTACTACAAGCCGGGAACCTATAGCCCGCGAATGGAGATCAGGAATGATGCCGGCTTAAGTGACACTATTCAGCTTACCATACAGGTGGCACGTGGGAACAGCGCTCCCCGGCCGCTTTTCACAATAACGCCCGGATCGGGTAACCTGCGGACCGAGTTTTTCTTCGATGCATCAAAAACAAGCGATGACGAAGACAGCCTGAACACACTGCGTTTCCGTTGGGACTGGAATGGTGACGGGATTTATGAAACTCCTTATTCACAAGATATTCAGTCGACCAGAATGTTCGACACTCCGGGTATCCATTACATCGGATTGGAGGTTACCGATCCGCAAGATGTTGCCGCGATTCAACGAAAATCTGTGATCGTCTCTCTTGCCAATACCGACCTGGTGCCTGACTTTACCTGGCTTCCGGAAAAGCCATCGACCGCCGATACCGTTCAGTTTGATGCCTCTGCCAGTCATGATCCTGCAGATCCGGCGAATACCTTTCAATATCGATGGAACTTTAATAAGGATGATGAGTTTGATACCGAATACATGGATAGCCCGATTTTTGGATATCAGTTCCCTGCCGAAGGACAGAATTTCGTCACGCTGGAGATTCGCGACCAGTGGGGACTCCTCGACCAGAAAAAGGATACAATCTGGATTGCCCACTCCAACGGGAAACCGACCGCCGCCTTCTTTATCGGGTATGAATATGGAAACCTGACCACCAACTTCTACTTCGATGCGGACAAGGTTACCGACGGGGAAGACTACATCGACCTGCTCAAAGTCCGCTGGGATTTTGACAACGACGGATCCTGGGACACCGATTATGGGAAGGAAAAGACCGCCAGCTTCAAATATCCGGCTGCCGGCCAATACCGGGTAAAAATGCAGGTTCTGGATACCGGCGGACTGAGTGACACCACCAGCCTGGTGGTGACTGTAAGCGGTGGATCCAATGAAACCGGCCTGATCGCCGATAAAAAGAATAATATGTTCTATGGAACCGTTAAAATCGGCAGCCAGTGGTGGATGTCGGAAAACCTTAACGAAACCTCAGCTTCCAAGTTCTGTTACAGTAACAAGGTGGTCAATTGTACCAAATATGGAGGTCTGTACAACTGGAAAGATGCCATGAACAGCGCCATAACGGAAAAGGCTAAAGGGATCTGCCCCACAGGCTGGCATATACCGTCGGTTGCTGAATTTCAGCAGTTGTTTGATTTCCTGGGTTCCGGTTCACCCCGTCAGCGGCTGGAAGTAGGCGGTGACACCGATTACCGGATGTTCTACGCCGGACAGCGTTCAATCAATAACCGGTATGAATATGTTGAAGCCGTAACCAGTTTCTGGACCTCAACCAAGGCATCGGGCGACAATGCGTGGGTATTCTCGCTCCAGAAGGATAAGAACGAATATTACCGGATCAATCTGGGCAATACCTACGGTTTCAGCGTCCGGTGCATTAAGGATTAAACATCGGATTTTTTCTTCGGCTGAAACCGGAGCTCGTTGAAATACGCGATATAAACGAGAGCCACCAGAACAATAAGAGCCACATAAACCCCTACCGGCATGGCAGGAGCATCTCCGCCGGCATAGGAATGCATGCCGCCAAGGAAGTAGTTCACCCCGAAATAGGTCATCAGCACGGCACCAAAACCCATCAGTGCACCGAAATTGAAGGAAAAGTCAGTGTCAAATCCTTTGATATGGTGCATGTGCGTTACAAATGAATAAACCAGTATTGTAATCAGGCACCAGGTCTCCTTCGGATCCCAGCCCCAATAACGGCCCCATGACTGGTTAGCCCATATGGCGCCAAGAAAACAGCCGATGGTGATCAGGTAGAGTCCTGCGATCAGCACGATCTGGTTTAATCGCGTGAGATGACGGATATGCCCGCTGACCAGTGCCTGGTTCTTTTTGGTTTTTGAAACGAAAAGAATCATGGCAATCAATCCGATCAAAGCACCAAGGCCAAGGAAGGAATAACTGGTCATGATAATGGCTACGTGAATGGTCAGCCATACGGATTTCAATACCGGTACAAGAGGCGTTATCTGCGGATTCATCCAGCTCATGTGGGCGACCAGCAGCGCCAGGGCAGCCAGAACGCCTGTCAGCGCCAGTGGCAGCATGGATCTTCTGACCACCAGCAACCCGGCAAGCAATGTACCCCAGGCAACAAAGATCATGGATTCGTACCCATTGCTCATCGGAGCATGTCCCGAAATATACCAGCGCATTCCAAGGCCGAACGTATGAAGAAGCCAGCCGCCAAAGAGCAGGAAACCGAATATTTTGCTGACCTGGCCGTGCCATTTCACCACTTTGAACAGGGACCAGATCTGTACAATCAGGAAAAGGAGTCCAATCAATGCATAAAAAATGGTCAGCCTCTCAAAAATCAGGGTCTTGTTATACAGAACCTCAAGCCGTGCCTTGCCTTGCGCCGGGATGATAGCGGATCCGTATTTACTTTGGAAATTCTGGATACCCTTCCTAAGCAAGAGTGCTTGCGCAAGGTCACCGGTCCTGACTGCATCCAGGTATGTGGCAAAGGAAGCATGAATCATCAGGGAGTCCTGTTGCGACAAACCGGCAGGAGCATTGGCTGGAACATGCCATTTAGCTTTTGGATCAATGGGATCCGGAAAAATCTGAAGAAGCTGGCCGGTTAATCCCATATAAACGATGTTGAGCGCCTCATCGATCTTGATCACACTCTTATCCAGCCCGTTACGCTGATTAGGCTTCTTTACGTAAGCCTCATTCACCATAGCGGCCATAACATAGCGGCCTTCCCTGAAGAAATCGTTATAGGAAGCTCTCTTCCCGTTAACATTGATAGTGTTCACCAGGGTGGAATTCTTAACCTCAATCATCGGAATATTAGCCCACTTATCAGGCTCGATTAGCATGCTGAGGCTGAGCTGCTCAGCCGTCATGCCGGCAGCGCTGTTTTCTCCGAAAACCTTTCTGACCATTTCCTGCGACAACGAACTGACCGGCTTTATCCGGCCTTCACTTCCCAGAACCCAAATCTTTCCGAACTCCCTGGCCTCCCTTGCATCGGGAGCTTTTGGGTAGTTCTGGGCAGACAATGAAAGGTTCGACACCATCAGCAGCAGAATTGCAACGGCTGAAACCACGGCTCCCTTCCGGCTCTCCTTCAACAATCTCTTGAATCGGCTTCCGGGCGCAAAAAAGGCGAGAATGATGAATACAATCATCAGAAAATATCCGGTGTACGTTACCGAAGTTCCTAAACCATCATGGTTCACGGAGAGCACCGTACCCTGCTCATCCATATCATAGGATGACTGGTAAAACCGGTATCCCCGGTGTGTTAATATGTTGTTCATGAAAATTCTGTAGGGTTTTGTAACCTGATTTTTAGTGTCCACCAGGGTTACTTCGCTTGCAAAAGAGGAAGGGCTGTTTGAGCCCGGATACCGGTCGAGCTGAAAATCATTCAATGTCAGTTTAAAGGGCAATTCCATCGGCCGTGATCCAAACGCAAGTGTCAGCTTGATTCCGCTGATCTCAAATTCATTTTGCATGAACCCTGACCGCTGTATTCCTCTCACCATTACCTCCTCTGAGCTGTTGTTTATTGAAACCTTTACCTGGGCAACATCCGGATGGTTACCTCCCATGGATTCCATCTGGCCGCCCTTTTGCAACTGCCCACCCTCAACATAATTGACGCTTCGGATCCGGATGCGGTTCTCTCCCAAACTTAGCTTCATCCTGACCTCCCTGCTGCTGGCTGGTGACAGATAAACTTTCTGATATTTTTCCAAGGAGCCTGAGCCGCTTTCCGCTTTCACATAAAAAAAGGTTTCGGCACTCAGGTAAGCTCCGGTGCTTTCTCCTTCGCGAATGTGCATAATGCCCTCTTTACCCACATACCGGGTGAGAGCAGCACCGAGTATAATGACCAGAAAAGCGCAATGAAAAAGAAATATGGGCAGTTTCTTTAGTTTGTAAAGTTTCATCCGGATGATATTGGCCAGGATATTGACAAAGGCAAGCATAATACCCAACTCAAACCACCAGGATTGATAAATCAATGCCTGCGAAGCAGTGGTGCCATTGCGGTTTTCCACAAAGGTGGCCACTGCCATGCTGAGCGCCAGCAGGATAACGATGATGCCCATAAATGACATCGAAAATAAAAACCTGACTATTTTGTTGATTGTCTTCATGAATCTTCTGTTTACCAATTATAGGTGATTACTTGGTTAATATCAGGATGCAGGCTCAGTGCTACCGGACAGGCTTTGTGAACCGCTTCCAGAACTCTTTTGTCGGACTCTGTAAAACTATTGGAGGGAAAGGTAAATACCACGTGAATCTCGCCGATCCTGCGCGGTGAATCTGCCATAACCTTGGTGATCTCATAGGTAGTTCCGTCTATACTTATTCCCCTTGCCCGGGCAGCAATGCCCATGACGGTCATGATGCAATCGCCCAATGCGGTTGCCGCCAGATCAGTGGGAGAAAAAGTCCTGCCAAGCCCCTGGTTGTCGAGAGGTGCATCGGTTATCAGGATTTCGCCGGATTGGAGATGAACATTCTCAGTCCTAAGCTCACCCAGGTATCTGCTTGTTACAGTTGCCATGGTCAGATTTTTGGGCAATATACAATTTATTGCGGGTTCAGGTCTTCAAGGGCCCGGTAGATGAAATCATTGAATACCTTCATTCTCCGGTACGTATCAACTACTTTGTCAAACAGGTCGGGCGCCGTCAGTTGTTTATCGGAAATGGGCATCCAGGGAGCCAGATGCTTGTATTTCAAATACTCAATCAGTTCAAAATCTGCAGGAAAGCCGGTTGGCGGACGTTTCAGCTTATCCTCTTCAAACAGACTGAGATTTTTCCGGTAAAAGGGATCCTCGATCAACTGCCTGAAGTCTTCCGGGAAATTATATATCTCTTTCCGGATGGCTTTCAGCTTGTCAGAGGAGGGCATGTAAATGCCAGCAGAAATAAAGCTCTCCCCGGGCTGGACATGAAAATAGTAGCCGGGATTGCCGCTGTTCTTTCCTCCTGTTGACAGGTGTGCCCCAAAATTATTTTTATAGGGGGTTTTATCGTTGGAGAACCGGGTATCGCGGTGGATTCTAAAAATTGAGCCGGATGCCGTAACCCCCAATATTCCGGGATCAAACTGGCCGATAGCCAGTATCAGCTTGCCGGTGAACTGCTCAAAGTCTTTTTTAAGTAACTGGTAGTCTGCCTTTTTTGCATTAAACCATTCGCGGTTGTTGTTCTGTTCCAGTTCTGACAGAAAGTGAAGAATTTTTTCCATAGCCAAAATCAGATTTTGCCCTTGAATTCATACCCCAGCTCCTTAACCCGCATCCCGATCCGATCTAAATCAATATTCTCGCCTCCAACCTTGACGTTTCCAGAATTCAGGTCGACTGTGACCTCGTCCACACCTTCAATGGCGGAGATGTTTTTCTCGACGGTAGCCTTGCAGTGGTTGCAGGTCATTCCGCCAACGGAAATAGTTGTGAAATAGGGATTTTCAGATGTGCTCATAGTTGGTGATTTAGATTGTAGCATGGGATGAATCCATTTATTCCAAATAGCCAGGAGCATGAGTCCTGACAAGAGAATTGCCGCTGCCACGGTTATCCAGGAGGAACCCGCATGGTTGTGTTCATGCAGATGGCTCACCTGGAACCATTCGGCCGGCAGGAAAGTATTAACAAAGAAACCTGAAAGTAGTGCACCGCCCACAATTGCGCCGAGATAAATAAAAAAAGCCTTCTTTCCCATTGAATTGCTGATGACCATCATCGTGGCGACATTGGTAGCGGGTCCGGCCATCAGGAAAACCAGCGCTGCCCCCGGGGAGATGCCTTTCAGCAGCAGAACGGCTGCCATTGGAATGGATCCGGTAGCACAGATATACAGGGGAACCGAAGCCGTAAGTACGATCAGCATTTCAATCCACTGATTTCCAATGTATGTCGTGAAAAATGAATCCGGAATAACAAGTGACAGCACCGATGCAAATGCGAGTCCGATCAGCAGCCATTTTACAATGTCCTCCACCAATTCCCCAAAACCATAGGTGAAAATCAGTTTGACTTTCCGGATGAAGGATAGTTTTTCAGCAGGGGAATCTTTAATGTCGCTGGCTCTTCCAATCTGGTTGCGATCCAGCAGATGACTGGCCGTGCCACCAAGGAGGCCGGTGAAGAATGCGACGATCACACGAACAATTGCGAAGGGCAATCCCAGCATGGCATAGGTTGCAAGAACGGAATCCACCCCGGTTTGGGGAGTTGAGATCAGGAACGAAGTGGTGGCTCCCTTTGAGGCACCGTTCCGGTAAAAAGAGATGGCAGTTGGAATTACACCGCATGAACAGAGCGGCATAGGAACGCCCAGCAAGGCGGCATTCAGCACCGATCTGAAATTCCGGCGGCCCATGAAGCGTGCAATACTGTCCGTCGGGAAAAGCGCCTTGAGCATACCTGCAAAAAGGAAACCCAGCAGGAGGAACGGCGCCATCTCACTCATCAGCCTGTAGAACTCCCCGAAAAATGAGCTAATCCATGCCATACATTCTACTTTAGGAATAACACAATTCAGGGGCACTAATGTTTAATCTCCTCAAAATCCACATACTCGCCTTCATCCTTTGAGATAAGCTTATTAGGCTGTTTTACAGGAGATTCCGGTTCCGGATCAGCGTGCTGTGAGCGGGTATAGGAGCGGGCAGCGGACCGGATAAACAGATAACCTCTTATGAATTTGTAAAGTAACCAGATAAGGAAAAGAACCAATAAAAACCGGATCATGGTGGATTATTTAATTGCGTAATTATACAAATAGGGTTCCTGACTGCCTACCAAAAGGTTAGAAAACTCGGTCCGGGAATTTAACGAACCAATCTCAAAGGGCGTTGAACCCCGCAGTGGAAAACCCGACTGAATGGTTCCGTCGCCCTGAAGCAGCAGGATATTATTTTTGCCTGAGAAAACCAGGCCTATTCTCTTTACCGTATTATCGGTGGTAAAGAGATCCGGCACAGCGGAAACCTGGCCCTCGTACCGCCGGGAAACCAGCTTCTCGCCGGTTTGCTTGTAAATCTCCAGCCGGTTCCGGTCGATAAAAATGTACTCTTTAATCCCGTCCTGGTTGATGTCTTCCAGATTAAAATAATGATCTGTGCTGAAGTTTTCAAATTTAGCTGACTCCACGGTCCCGTCCAGAAGAAAAGAGAAAACGGTTCCGTCCACGTCAGTGATCACAAACCTTGAACCTTTCCCGGAAGCCTGATCATCAAAAATTATAGCATTTTTCTCAGAAAGAGGCAGCGATTTATCATAGTTAACCTTAACAACACCCTTCCGATCAAGAACATACAGTTTCATCTCATCTGAAAAAACCAGGTAGTCCTTGCTCTGGATCTTGTAGTGGGCAACCGGGTGCTTAACTGACCCTTCTGTTGTTTTGAACTCCCACCCTTTAACCGGATTCCCGTTTTTGTCAAGGCAGTAGATCTGGTGGTCAGATCCGGCAATGAGCAGCCTGAAATCACGGGCTCCGTCAAAGTCAATAACTGCGAGGCCGTTGGTTGACTCCGACTTCAGAGCTAACGGGAATTTCGGGAGATAGTTCCCGTTTCTGTCCAGTGCATGGATTGCCGATGGGGTTGAAAACAGGAACTGGAGCCTTCCGTTCTTCATAAGATCAACCTGGAAAATCCTTGAGTTGATCTGTTCACCGATCGGTTTCTTCCAGAGTATTCGCCCCGATGTGTTCAGCAGGTATACCACTCCTATCCGATCCTGGACCACTATTTCCGTTGCGTCTGTGGTATAGTTCCTTACCAGTGCAGGCTTTCCGGAAACCGGAGCATCCAGCCGGGACTCCCATATGGTCTGTGGTTTGTCGAGTTCCAGGCCGGTGAACCGCGCAAACAGGCTGTGAAGGAATATCCCGTCGCGGTTATGGAACTGAAGGCAGACTGCACCGGTATTACCGAGAAAATCCTCATCAGACAACAGGGAAGCAGTAGCCTTTGGACTTAAAACACTGATTAGCAGAGGCCTTATCTTATGAGGCACTGCATAGAAAGTTGCATTTGCCCGGGTGGAGATCAGGTCCGATACGGAAAGAAAAAACGGATCTGCGGCCAATGTCCTGCCGATGGTATGAAAATGGAGCACGTCCTCAATGGTTTTTAAATCATCTGCCAATACAAGCGTGTTGCCAATAAAGGAAAAATACTCGCCTTTTACATTTGCAAAAAAGCCACCACCGAGGATTTCAGGAAGATTCTGGCAAGCCATAGGATAGATGGCATATTCATGCTCAGCATCCACCCGGTAAATTCTTCGTTGCGATCGCTGTTTCTGATTTTTTGTTCCGGCAGACTGGTCGAGCCAATTGAGAAGTTTATCAAGCGTCTGGTTTCGGTTCCGGGTGGTTACCATGACAACCGGATCCACCGAATCATCAGCAGAACCGGTCAGGTAAGCAATCGTTAGTTCGGTCATACCCAGGTCGGTCCAGGAGCTGATTACGTCCTCCCGAACCGTTCTGACAGCCTGGTCAATGCTGGATTGTCGCCGCCTACCCTCCTCTCCGCCTGCCAGATAATCTGAAAGGTCCTTAAAGTACAAATCAGGCTTTTCAACACCGATGGTATAGAAAGCTGCAGTATTCGAAGGCAGGGTTTGCTCTCCGGCCAGCTTGAGCGGCAATTGGTTCTTGAAAATATTCAGGTAGGAGTTCAGGGTATCGCCCTCAAGTGCAAATCCCGTCAGCCACAGGGCGTCGCTTCTCAGATTCAGGTCCATGACCGCCCAGTCGCCATACCGGGTAAAATTATCGAGCTTCTTTTTGACTCCGGTATTCATCATCGATCCCAACCATTGCGGCAGGGTTTTGAGGTTGATATACACGTTGGCCAGGGCTTCTTCGCTCCGTGTCACCGACAGCTGGCGGTATTGCCGCGTATCGGAGAACCCTGTTCCGCCGGATTTTTGCCTTATTGCGTTCTCCAGCAGCACCGGTGATGGGCTCACGATCAGAAAACCATCGGTTTCAGCCAGGGAAACGCCCTGGATCAGTGCATCTACTCCAAAACTGATCCGATGTATGGACTGCCCGTTGTAAACCCTTTCCGACCATTGTCCCGACCTTCCGCAAACTTCGGAAAACAGGTCTCCCAGGACTTTCACACCTGAGGATTCCCTGGTTTCCATTACAAGCAGAAACTGGAAATTATTTTTTCCGAGCTGATGCAGGGATACCACAACGGGACTGTCATTCCAGGCTGATTTAAAACGGCTGCTGCGCGACAGAAGGCTGTCCATACTACGTAAGGCCTCAAGATAGGGCTTTGCATCACTGAACAGCTTAAGGGATGGAAACAAGGGATCGGACTGGGAGAAGGCCCCGAACAGGTCGGGAACCGACCGGGCCTCCACCATCCAGTATGCATCCATCGGAATCAGATCGATAGCATCGGACTGGTATAGCTTGATTTCCTTATCCTTTGACAACAGAAAGAACACTCCGATCGGCACAATAATCAGAATAATAATGAAAACAGGCAACAGACGTTTAACCATAAGCCGGACTTAATGACCCGACAAATTTAAGTTTTTTATGTATCTTTGTGCCCCGGATTTTCAGCTCTACAAGGCTGATTCAGAAAACGAAGCAAATAACTGACTGAAATGAGAGTAATGAAGTTCGGGGGAACCTCAGTAGGTAACCCTCAGAGAATCCGGGAAGTAGCCCTCCTTATAACGGACCCGGAACCCAAAATTGTAGTCCTTTCCGCCATGACCGGCACCACCAATGATCTGGTACGATATTCTGAATATTTATACAAAAAGGACTCAGGTAATGCAAAATTATTCATCGAAAAACTTCGGTCCAACTATTACCGGGTTGTGGATGAACTCTTTACTTCAGAAGAGTACAAGGAAATCGGTATAACGTTGATTGACAGTCACTTTGATCATCTGAACGATTTCAACCAGGACCTGTTCACCCAGTTTGAAGAAAAAGCTGTTCTGGCGCAGGGTGAGCTGATCTCAACCGCCCTGATGTATTACCACCTGAAAGAAACGGGCCGTGAATGCGTACTTCTCCCAGCACTGAATTTCATGCGCATTGATAAGGACCAGGAACCCGATAATTATTACATCCGTGAAAATATTAACCGGGAGTTGTCGCTTTATCCGGATTGCAATCTTTTTATTACGCAGGGGTTTATTTGCCGGAATGCATACGGTGAAATTGATAATCTGAAAAGAGGGGGTTCGGATTATTCCGCATCCATTATCGGGGCGGCGGTTGAGTCGGATGAAATACAGATATGGACTGATATTGACGGTTTCCACAACAATGATCCGAGGTTTGTCAAACACACGCAACGGATCGACCACCTGTCGTTTGGTGAGGCAGCAGAACTTGCCTATTTCGGGGCCAAGATTTTACATCCGACCAGTGTGCGGCCGGCTCAGGATAAAAATATCCCGGTACGGCTGAAGAACACGATGGATCCTGATTCTCCGGGAACCCTGATCACGGATCAGGCTTCTGGCTCCGGCCTCAAGGCTGTTGCGGCGAAAGACGGCATCACATCCATCAGGGTACAGTCGGACCGCATGCTGCTGGCCTTTGGGTTTCTCCGGAAAGTTTTTGAAATCTTTGAGAGCCACCGGACCTCGATCGACATGATTGCCACCTCTGAGGTATCGGTGTCCATGACCATTGATCAGACCGATAAACTCCAGGAGATCCGGAGCGATCTGGAATCCTATGGCACCGTGGAAGTAATTGAGAATCAGACGATTATTTGTGTGGTCGGGGACATGATCGCTGAAAGCAGGGGAATGGCCGTTCAGGTTCTGGAAGCCCTCAAAGAGATTCCTGTCAGGATGATATCCTATGGATCCAGCAACAACAACATATCGGTTCTGATCAGCTCGGAGCACAAGGTAGAAGCCCTGAATTCACTCAGTGACCATCTTTTCAGGGACTTATGAAAACGACCTTCCCCCTGAATAGATTCCGGAATCTTAAGACTCCGTTCTATTACTATGATCTCGACCGGTTGAAGAAAATTCTCGGCACCGTTTCCAGAATTTCCGGCACGTACGGCTATCCGGTTCATTATGCACTGAAGGCCAATGCCAACGACAGGATCCTGGAGCTGATCAAAATGCAAGGCTTTGGCGCAGATTGTGTCAGCGGCTATGAAATCCGCAAGGCGCTATCCTGTGGTTTTTCACCGTCCAGAATATTTTTTGCAGGTGTTGGCAAGGCGGATTGGGAGATCCGGTTGGGACTGGAGAGTGGCATCGGCTGCTTTAATTGTGAATCGATTCAGGAACTGCAGGTAATCAATGAGATGGCCTCAAGCCTGAAAACCAATGCACCCATTTCCATCCGCATCAATCCCAATGTCGATGCTAAAACTCATCATTATATCACTACCGGAATCGAGGAGAACAAATTTGGCATTAACGCCTGGGAATGGGAAGAGGTTGCTCGTTTGATCCACTCATCGGAAAACCTGATATTCAAAGGACTGCATTTTCATATCGGTTCACAGATAACCAGTATGGATGTATTCAAAGGACTTTGCAACCGGGTGAATGAGATCAGTGAATGGTTTATCAATCAGAAACTGTTTCCGGAGATCCTGGATATGGGCGGCGGACTCGGTATTGATTATTCAATTGGCAGCAGCGCTGATCCGGATTTTGAAACTTATTTTAGTCTGTTCCATAAGCATTTGCGGCTTCAGCCCGGCCAGCAGGTTCATTTCGAGCCTGGCAGGGCTCTGGTTGCTCAGTCGGGAAGCCTGATTTCAAGAGTCCTGTTTGTTAAAAAAGGCATAAAAACCAATTTCGCCATTCTGGATGCCGGAATGACCGAGCTGATCCGGCCTGCTCTCTATCAGGCTTTTCATCCTATTGAAAACCTCACATCTGACGGGCAGCCGGAACCTTACGATGTGGTGGGTCCCATTTGCGAGTCATCGGATTGTTTCGGGAAAGCAGTAACTTTAGCCGAAACCCGCCGGGGTGACCTGATTGCCATCAGGCACGCTGGCGCCTACGGGGAGACCATGAGTTCATCCTATAACCTGAGAGAGAAAGTACAAACATACTATTCCGACGAAATACCTGAAAATGTCTGAAAATCACATACTTCATCCGGCAAGCAGGCCGGTAAAACTGGTATTGGAAGATGGAACCGAGTTTCACGGGTGGTCATTCGGAGCCGAGAAACCCGTTGCAGGAGAGGTTGTGTTCAATACTGCCATGGCCGGTTATCCTGAAAGTATAACCGATCCCTCCTACCGTGGCCAGATCCTGGTACTGACCTATCCGCTTATCGGTAATTACGGCGTACCCGGAAGGCAGCGGGAGCACGGCATGCTGAAATTTTTTGAGTCTGAGGTGATTCACATCAGCGGGCTGGTCATCTCCGATTATTCTTTCAATTTCAATCACTGGAATGCCGACCAAAGCCTGGCCGGGTGGCTCACCGAATCAGGGATACCGGGCATTTTCGGGATTGATACGCGCACCCTCACCAAGCACCTTCGCGAAAAAGGCGCCATGCTGGGCAAGATTCTTTTTGAACAGAGCAGTATTCCATTTTATGATCCCAATAAAGTCAACCTCGTTGATGAGGTGAGTACCAGGGAGGTCATCCGGTATGGACATGGCAAGTATAAAATACTCCTGATTGACTGCGGGGTTAAGAATAACATCATCCGGTGCCTGTTGCGACGGGATACCGAGGTGATCCGTGTTCCCTGGGATTTTGACCCGGAGTCGGTTGAGTATGACGGGTTGTTCATTTCCAACGGTCCCGGGGATCCCAAGCAGTGCCAGGTAACAATCGGAAATATCAGGAAAGCGCTGCAGAAAGAGGTGCCGGTATTTGGAATCTGCCTGGGCAATCAGCTGATGGGGCTGGCAGCAGGCGGCGACACCTACAAGCTGAAATACGGTCACCGGAGCCACAACCAGCCAGTTTTACAGAATGGAACCAATAAGGCTTACATCACTTCGCAGAATCATGGATTTGCGCTCGATGACCATTCTCTGCCTGAAGAATGGGAGCCCCTTTTTACTAACCTGAACGACCAAACCAACGAGGGAATCCGCCACAAGAGCAAGCCTTTCTTTTCTTCGCAGTTTCATCCCGAGGCCAGCAGCGGTCCAACCGATACAGAATTTCTTTTCGATGATTTCCTTTCCGGTATTGAAAAGTACAGAAGCTAGGATTTATGCCAAAAACAAATAAAAAGATCAGCAAGGTCCTCGTATTGGGATCCGGTGCATTAAAGATCGGGGAAGCCGGTGAATTTGACTATTCAGGTTCCCAGGCACTGAAGGCCTTGCGCGAAGAAGGGATCGAAACGGTACTTGTCAATCCCAACATTGCCACCGTTCAAACATCAGAAGGTATTGCCGACCAGATCTATTTCCTGCCGGTTACGCCCTACTTTGTTGAAAAGGTTATACGCAAGGAGAGGCCTGAGGGGATACTCCTCGCTTTTGGCGGTCAGACTGCGCTAAACTGCGGGGTAGCCCTGCACAAGAGTGGCATTCTTGAACAATATGGCGTTGAAGTTCTCGGGACTCAGGTTAAAGCCATCATTGACACCGAAGACCGGGACCTCTTTGTACAGCGGCTTAACGAGATCGATGTAAAAACCATACAAAGCAAGGCCGTCAGCACGATTGATGAGGCGCGCGATGCTGCTGCCATACTCGGCTACCCGGTAATCATCCGGTCGGCCTACAGCCTTGGAGGACTTGGCAGCGGATTCTGCGACAATGCGGACGAACTCGAAAGGCTTGCGACCAAATCCCTGACGATGGCTCCTCAGATCCTGGTGGAAAAATCGCTGAAAGGATGGAAAGAGGTTGAATATGAGGTGGTGCGCGACCGTTATGATAATTGCATCACGGTTTGTAACATGGAGAATTTCGATCCGCTCGGCATCCATACCGGGGAGAGCATTGTTGTAGCTCCTTCACAGACCCTCACCAATACCGAATACCATAAACTCAGAGCCCTCTCGATACGGATTATCCGGCATATCGGAATAGTGGGGGAATGCAACGTCCAGTACGCGCTGGATCCGGATTCCGAAGATTACCGTGTGATCGAGGTGAATGCCCGGCTCAGCCGCTCCTCAGCCCTGGCCTCCAAGGCAACCGGTTACCCGTTGGCCTTTGTGGCAGCGAAGCTCGGACTGGGATATGGCCTTCACGAACTGAAAAATAGCGTAACACGCACTACAACTGCCTGTTTCGAACCGGCTCTGGATTATATAGTGGTTAAAATCCCACGCTGGGACCTCGACAAATTCGAGGGGGTATCCCATGAGATCGGATCGAGCATGAAGAGCGTCGGTGAGGTGATGGCCATAGGCCGCACCTTCGAAGAGGCCATTCAGAAGGGCCTCCGGATGATCGGCCAGGGTATGCATGGATTTGTCGGGAACCGGGGACTCAGCTTTTCTGATATCAGAAAGGAGCTGAATACGCCTACCGACCTCAGGATCTTTGTGATAGCACAGGCACTTGAGCAGGGAATGACCGTTGAGGAGATTCATTCGCTCACGGGCATCGATCTATGGTTTCTGGTCAAGCTGAGCAATATCATTGACCTGCGCAACATGCTTGATAAGTATTCAACATTGGAATCCCTGCCCCGCCAGCTTCTGCTCGAGGCCAAAATGAAAGGGTTTTCCGACTTTCAGCTTAGCCGGTTTGTGCTTAAAAGCCCGGTGGAGCGGATCGAATCCGATATGTTTCATGTAAGGGAGTTCCGCAAAAAGGCCGGGATCGTTCCCTATGTCAGGCAGATTGACACCCTTGCAGCCGAGTATCCGGCACAGACCAACTACCTGTACCTCACCTACTCTTCCTCCGCACACGACGTTACCTTTGAGGAGAGTGTCAAGACCGTGGTGATGCTGGGGTCGGGTGCTTACCGGATCGGGAGCTCGGTTGAATTCGACTGGTGCAGCGTAAACGGTCTCCAGACCATCCGGAAGGAGGGTTTCAGGGGCATCATGATCAACTACAATCCCGAAACCGTATCAACGGATTACGATATCAGCGACCGCCTCTATTTCGATGAACTTTCGTTCGAAAGGGTAATGGATATTCTGGATCTTGAGAATCCCATGGGGGTTGTGGTTTCGATGGGCGGACAGATTCCGAACAATCTTGCGCTCCGGCTCCATGAGCATAAGGTGCCGATTCTGGGAACCTCTCCCGTTTCCATTGACCGGGCCGAGGACCGACACAAGTTCTCCATGATGCTGGATACGCTGGACATTGATCAGCCTGAATGGCAGGAGCTTGTAAGCATTGAAGATATTCATGATTTTACCGACAGGATCGGCTTTCCGGTGCTGATCCGGCCTTCCTATGTACTATCGGGTGCCGCAATGAACGTGGTTTCGAACAAAGAAGAGCTCGACAACTACCTGCACATGGCAGTAAAAGTGTCGAAACAGCACCCGGTAGTTGTGACTGATTTTATCGAGCAGGCCAAGGAGATAGAGATCGATGCCGTAGCAAACCACGGTGACCTTTTTGCCTACGCGATCAGTGAGCACGTAGAGTTTGCCGGGGTGCACTCCGGGGATGCAACCATGATCTTTCCGCCCCAAAAGCTCTATTTTGAGACGGTAAGGCGTATCAAGAAAATCAGCAGACAGATCGCCAAGGAGCTGAATATAACGGGCCCCTTTAACATTCAGTTCCTTGCGAAAGATAATGACATTAAGGTGATTGAATGTAACCTGCGTGCCTCCCGGTCATTGCCGTTTGTATCAAAAGTTCTGAAAACCAACCTTATCGAGATAGCCACCCAGGTGATGCTCGGGGTACCGGTTGAAAAACCACATAAATCAATTTTTGACCTGGATTATATCGGGGTAAAAGCTTCACAGTTCTCTTTTTCGAGGCTGCAGAAAGCAGATCCCGTTCTTGGCGTGGATATGTCATCGACCGGCGAAGTGGGCTGCATCGGGGAAGATTATTACGATGCGATCCTTAAATCGATGTTGTCGGTTGGTTACCGGATTCCGAAAAAGAATATTCTGCTCTCCACGGGTCCGATAAAGGACAAGGTATACCTGCTCGAGGCGTGCCATTTATTGGCCGAGAAGAATTATGAGATTTTCGCAACCCGGGGCACGGGGGATTTCCTGCGGGGCAATGGCATCAAGGCCACCATTCTCAATTGGCCCGATGAAGCGGCGCATCCCAACGTAACCGATTACATCAGGAATGGACTGATTGATCTCGTTATCAATATTCCCAAAAACCTGTCGCAGGGCGAACTGAAGAATGACTATACCGTCCGGCGCAATGCCATCGACTTCAATGTACCCCTGATCACAAACGCCCGTCTGGCCTCCGCCTTTATCATGGCCTTCTGCAAGCTGGAGCTGGAAGATATTTCGATTAAGGCATGGAAGGAATATTAGGAAGACGGATGACGGTCGACGGACGACCGACGTCGGTCATCGGTCATCGATCATCGGTCATCAGTCGTCGGTCATCGGTCATTAGTCGTCGGTCATCGGTCGTTATTGTAGGAGCGGGTCCCGCCGGAATGTCTGCTGCCCTTTTTCTGGCAAAGAAGGGAATTGCTTCGACCCTGATTGAGAAGGAGGTGTTTCCGCGGAACAAGATTTGCGGCGACGGGCTGAGCGGATGGGTTGTTTCCATGCTGCGGAGAATTGATCCCGGACTGCTGAAAAAGCTTCAGGAGCTGCCTGAGCAGCTGCCTTCATCGGGGGTTCGGTTTTTTGCCCCGAACATGAAGAACCTTGCCCTACCCTATTTTTCGGCAAAATATCCGGATGATCCTCCGGGACATGTGATCCGGAGGATTGATTTCGACCGGCTGCTGGCGGAGGAGGTGAAAGGGAAAGAGTTGATTGAGTTGATTGAGGGGGTTGAAGTTGGTTCCGTTGATATTCATGAAACAGGAGTGATCCTTACCGACAGCACCGGTACCCTGAAGTTTGAGGCTGAGATGGTTATTGGCGCGTGCGGCGCGGCTTCCCGGCTGTTCAGGGAACTGGCTCCGCGGAAAAATGATAACCGGAACCACGCCACCGGCATCCGGCAGTATTATGAAGGAGTAACAGGGGTACATCCCGGTAATTTCGTTGATTTTTATTTTCTGGAAAAGTTCCTCCCAGGATACCTTTGGGTCTTTCCTTTACCCAACGGCAAGGCGAATGTGGGTGCCGGAATCCGGACCGATATCCTTAAGAAAAAGAGGATCAGCCTGAAACAGGTGATGGAGGAAGCTATAGCGGTGAATCCGCATCTGGCTGAGCGATTCGCCAACGCAAAGCCTATTTCGGGCATCTCTGCCTGGGACCTACCGCTGGGATCAAAAAAAGTAGCACTCAGTGGCAACCGGTTTTTGCTTGCCGGTGATGCCGCCTCCCTGGTAGATCCCTTTACCGGCGAGGGAGTAGGAAACGCGATGTGGTCGGGGTTTGCTGCCGCTGAGCATATAGAGAAAGCATTGGCATCCGGGCAGTTTGACCAGAAGTTCAACAGCCGGTATGACCGGTTCGTCTATAAAAAGCTCTGGAGTGAAATGAAACTCTCCACCACGATTCAGAACCTGATCAACAAGCCCTGGCTGTTCAAACTGGTGATGAACCACGCCGCCGGTAATGAATTTCTCAAACAGTCCGTAACCCGGATGATCGATGACCTCGAAGAGCGGAAGAAACTGAGACGGCCCTGGTGGTATGTTAGGGTGCTGATAGGGAGATGACGGTGGACGGACGACGGACGACCGACGACGGAGGACGGATGACCGCGGACGGCGGATGGCGGACGGCGGGAAAAAAAAGAGACCGCGGTGGGGCGGTCTCTTTTTTTTTCAAGAAGGTATTTTATCAGGGGTCAACGATCGTGAAGATGGTCTGAACGTTTGATCCGGCTACGCACACTACGGCTGCCCAACCACCCGGAAGCGGAACATATCCGTCACCGTATGCTGAAGCTGCAGCGTACATTTTGCTGGCCCTGCTGTTGGCATCACTAAAGTCAACTGCATCAACTCCGCCGTTAGCGGCACCGTTCCAGGTAGGATCATCCAGTTTCCAAAGAACCTGCTGGAATTCATACCAGGTGTATCCGGCAAACTGATCCAGGTGGTTGGCAAGCCAGTTCACTCGATCCCATTCCTTATTCTGAATATTGGCCGGAAGAGCGGTTGCTGGCAGCAGCGAACTGTATATATCTACCGGATAGTTTTGGCCCATCGTGATGAATACATTACGGTCATTGCAGAATGCATCCAAAGTAGAGTTGTGAATATCAAAACCGCTTCCAATGCCCGTCAAGGTCATTTTGAAATAGCTCAGACGGATAGGATCGTTGTTAAGATTAACTACCATATTGGCAGTTCCCGGCAGGTTCATGTAAGGAGCGAAGGCAAAGTCAGCCAGTACAGCGTTGCAGTTGCCAAGGACAAAGTCATAGACACCGTCGGCACCCGGACCGGTCCCAATGTTGGTAACCAGCTGCTCGTTGTCTTTGAAGAGCCAGCTGTTCATGTACTTGTATTCAAAGGTTTCTCCTACCTTAACAAGGATGAAAAGCTTGAATTCGAAGTTCTCAACCGTAGCGGACTTGTCGGAATACTTGACAACCAGCGGTTGTCCTTCACCCAGCCATGGGGTGTTGTCATACGTGCCTTTCAATACACCGTTTTCCCAAACCTCAATCTTAAAAATGGCAGGCATATCCACTTTCAATCCGTTTTCCTGGCCGGCATAGGCGCTACCGGCATAATCCAGGTAGAATTTCGTGCAGAAGTCACCAAAGAAAACCATCTCGCGAACGGTCGACTCAATCGGCTTGAACCAGGCAAAACCAAAGCTCTGGTAATTGGCTTCTTCGAAGCACAATACTTCGATTTCAATTTCAACTTTCTCAAATGCAAATACAGAGAAAGTCATGTCGAGCGGGCTGGTCACGAACTGGGCAAAATCGCTGTCGCCATTCGGGGTTGCACGAACGATCACGTCATCTGATTCATCAGCAGGAGTTCCGCTGTTGGACATCAGGGCAAAAGTCGTGACAGTGTAAGTTGCCGGAGTCAGTTTGATAGCCTGGGTGTAGAGAACATTGTTAACCGTAAATACGGCCGGCTTGTAAGTAGAAACAACGTAAGGAGTAACGCTTCTGTCTTCAATAATGATAAGAGCGTAGTCTGCATCCGGGTTGGAGCAAACGGCAGGCGGACCGGATTTGAGGCCTTTAAGACCACCTTCCGTCAGGGGACTTGTAAAGATAACATCCTGGGGAGCAGTAGGATCTGTCCCAGGCATTTCTTTGGTGCAGCTGGCAAAAACCAGGGCTGCGGTTGCAATTAGTAATGCGTACTTTTTCATTGGAGTGAATTTTACTGTTTTACTGTTTGATTTCTTTTGATATCCATTCGTGGCAGATAGTCAAGAGTCGTACCAATTCATAAAAATTATCATAACTTATTGTTTTTCATCATGTTACGATATTTCTCTCAAATAAATAATTTCCAGAATGTGGAAATTCGGCCAGTTTTTGTAAAATGACAGACGACCGATGACGAATGACGGAGGGCTGACTGCAGACCGCGGACGGCGGACGGCAGAAAAAAAGAGACCGCGGTGGAGCGGTCTCTTTTTCTTTTCTGTAAGAAGTTATTTATCAGGGGTCAACGATAGTAAATACGGTCTGTATTGCCTTAAGTGGATCAGGATCGGAGTTGATGCAGGCTACAGCGGCCCATCCCCCTGGCAGTGGAACATATCCATCACCATAAGCTACGGCCGCCTCATACATCTGTTTGGCCATGCTGCCGGCGGTTGTGAAAGAGACAGCCGGAACATTCGCATATCCTGAACCGTCCCATTGGTCGTTCTCCAGTTTCCACAACACCTGCTGGAAATCATACCATTTATATCCGCTGAATTGTTCCAGGTGGTTGGCCAGCCAGTTTACACGGTCCCATTCCTTATCCCTGATTCTCTCAGGCAGTGCTGAGGGTGAAAGGAGCGAGCTGTAAATATTAACTGTATAGGGAGTACCGGTATTGATCACGATTCCACGGTCGAAACAGAATCCATCCGCTGAGCCATCGGCAATATCGAATCCGCTGCCAATGCCGGTGAAAGTCATGGTCAGGTAGCAATCACGGTCAGGATCGTTGCTGGGTTGTACCACCGACATCCCGGCAGTTTCCGGCAGGTTCATGTAAGGAGCGAATGCGAAGTCGGCCTGGATGGCATTGCAATTGCCGAGTACGAAATCATACACGCCATCTTCGCCCGGACCTTCAATGCCATGCTGGTTAATGATCACTTCGTCGTCCTGGAAGAACCAGCTGTGCATGTACTTATATGTAAATTCATCACCAACCTTAACCAGGACATTGAGTTTTAATTCAAAATTATCCTCAATGCCGGTCTTATCGGAATACTTAACAGACAGCGGCTTGCCTTCGCCAAAATATTCCTCGTTGGAATAGGTTGCGGTAAGGATACCGTTCTGATAGAGTTCAATATTGAAGATTGCCGGCATATCAATCTGCAGGCCTCTCTTTTGGGATTCATACAGACTTCCTGTGTAATTCATAAAGAATTTAGTACAAAAGTCGCCGAAGAACCACATCTGGTGAACTGAGGTTGCAACCGGCTTGAACCATGCAAACCCAAAATGCTGATAGCTGGTCTCTTCGAAACAGAGAACTTCAACCGGGATTTCAATTTTCTCAAATGCGTTAACATGGAAGCCCAGGGATAGCGGATTGGTTACAAATGCGGCAAATTCACTGCCCGTATTCGGAGCCGCGCGGACAATCACATCATCAGATTTATCGTTGGGCGTACCGTTATCATCCATCAGTGCAAAGGTTTCCAGGAGATAATCACCCGGAAGCAGCTTGATGGCCTGGGTATAAAGAATATTATCAACCATAAAAACAGCCGGATAATAGGTTTCCCCACTTAAGACCACGAGTGCATATTCCGCTTCGGGATTGGAGCAGGTGGTGGGGTCGCCGGCTTTTAACCCTTTCAGGCCGCCTTCAATGGCACTGGTAAAGATGACATCCTGGGGGGCATTCGGATCCGTCCCGGGCATCTCCTGGGTACAGCTGGCAAAAACCAGTGCAACCGTTCCGATTAGTAGTCCAAATTTTTTCATGATCGTGTGTTTATTTCTTTCCTGTTTATTTCAATCTTCAATTCAGAAACAGCAATCAATCCTTATACCATGCTGGATTTTCTTTTCTTAAAGACTGATATACAAATATTTAACTAATCAATAAATCTCTCATCTTTCCAATATCTGGAATACAATAGTAAAACCCGGAAGCTAGTCCCTGATGCAACGCACCGAGAAGCCTCCGGAGTAGAACCAATAATTTCGATATATGCCCGCATTAAAATTGAACAGTCCACGGTAGGTACCCCGGTGAAGGTCGGATCCGTCTGATGTCCAGAATCCTGCAAAATCTCCAATATCCTCGAATGTTCCGCCTTTGATCCGGATACCGCCAGGCAGGGCATTAAAGCCATCTGACACGCCGTTTCCGTTGTTGTTCCACCCCGATTGGGCTTTCAGGCTTTTGCCCACCTCACCCGTATACCGGAAGTTAACTCCTTCAGCATCCGTAGTGGTCATTCCCAGGTATTGTTCAAGTTGTTTCCATTCCGCATCGGAGGGCAGGTGCCAGCCCGGGGGGCATGCTGACACTGCAGCCGGCCAGTTATAGAGAACACCGTACTGGTTATAGTTGCCGGTCTGTTTTGCATAGTCGACATCCTGACCATGGTAATCATATACATAATAGTAGGGTGCGGTTGCCGAGCCGGATGAGGCACGGTCAACCTTTGGCAAAAAGGCCAGGTTTTCGGCCATCCAAACCTGCGAGCCCAGCTTCACGTACTTATAGATATGGCCATCACGGGTATCCGTAAAGGTGTTAAACTCGCCATTTACGTCCGGCGTGGTGAGGGTAAAGGTTTCGCTGTATCCGGTTCCTGCACTGTTGGTGGCAAAAGCCCTGATATAATATTTTGTATTCGCAACCAGACCATATATAGTCCCGGTGAAATCCCCGGATCCATTTCCCGACAGTGATTTCGTATCGTCGAGGGTTGGGATGCTGAGAGGGCTCCAGCAGAAACCTCTTGAGAGGACCGGCTGGCCACCGTCGTTCCGGATCGTTGCCTGAACTGCAGCTGTTTCACCTGATATCTCCCCCACCCTAACCGTGGAAAACTCGGGCAGGCCGGCAGGCAGGCCGCTGATCCCGATAATCGCCACTCCCTTTGCACCGCAGGCTGCATAAAGAAGATCACCCTGTGCTTCCACAAAGTTGACACTGGCATCGAGGTTAATTGAACCCAGGAGGTCGATGGTTCCATCGGATCCGAGCTGTGCGACAAATACCCCTGCTGCACCGTTTGCGATAAACACCCGACCCGACGTATTTATTGATACCCCGTTAGTTACATAGTCATCGGGGTTACTTCCATCCGAAATATCGGGCCTGGGAAGCGAACCCGTAACCGTTCCGGAAGCCAGGCTGACAACTTTGAGACCTTCCTCACCCAGTGCGGCAATGGCGAATCCATTGTGGATCCTCAGGATTGCCTTGGTTTCGGTACGGCTCAGACCGCCAAGCGAGACAACTATCTTATTATCCGGCAGGCCGGTGATCAGGCGTCCGGGGTTACCCAGGAGGGCCGCAAATTCGCGGGTATCAGGGTTCCAGGCGATGGAACGCGCATCGTCGAGATCGGTTATATAATGTACATCCGTATCAGACGGAGAACTTATTTCGTAAAGACCACCCTGGGTGCCGGTAACCACGCCAAGTGCGTTGATATCGGTTGCGACGAACCCGTTCAGTGTTCTTGTAACAGGATTCAGTTCAGGGATACCTTCGTCATCAAGGGTAAAAAACTGTAACTGCGGAAGAGGATCGGATTCCGGGGTAGAACCGACACCGGCAAGGACCAGTTGGGATTTACCGGTTGCGTAATCAGTGAGCACTTCAACGGAGCTGTATTCCGACTGGCTGGTTGCAACGGCCGAAAGTTCCGGGGTGCCGGAGCCGTTCATGGCCAGCCGGTCGATCCCTCCTGCAACGGCAGGACCTGCGGTATTGTATGCGATGTACCAGTTATCGCCGTGGTTGGTGATATGGGAAGCCTGAATCGGGGCTCCGTCAACCGTTGGACCGTCGAGCATATACTTCAGCACAAATGTCACCTCATCCGTGGTTCCGGTTCCGCTCTTTATTCTCCTGTATGGCAGCGTTTTATTCTCAGCATGCAGCCTTATGGAAGGCGATCCGGGCTGGTCGGTCTGCTGGAACTGCGGGTCACGATCCTGCACGATATCCTCCTGGGAGCAGGAGGCCATCAGGTACAAGAAGCCGGACAGGATGCCAATGGCACCGATCCTGCTGATGTTTTTTCCTGATATGATACGTGCAATAGACATAGAAATCCCATTTTAATTCCATTGCACGAATCAAACTTCATTCCGACAATGTTAACCTATTGATTATTAAATACTTTTAAAACTCCCCTTTAATCATATATTCCAGAATCCGGAAAAACAATCCGATATGAGGATAGACCGTTGGGACCGGCATTGCAAAAAGGAAGCGGGTGGATTTGCCGAGAAAACAAAGTTTATTATCTTTGCGCCTCAGTTCCGGACCTGTAGCTTAATTGGATAGAGCACCTGACTACGGATCAGGAGGTTGGGGGTTCGAGTCCCTTCAGGTTCACGGTAAGAATTTCTTAAGGTCCTCATTATCTATAAGATAGATGAGGATTTTTTTTTGCTTTTCGGTACATTTCCGATAAATGTTAAGCATTGATAATCAATAATATAAAAAAATCGTCCCTGAGGTAAACGTCACACGTACGGCACAGGGAATTTGTCAAATCAAAACTTTATTGAATAAATAGTTTGCGAAAAGTATCGCAATTCGCTACCTTTAGCAAAATATTACTCTAATGGAAAACAACAGGGCAAATCGGAATCTTGAAAATTGGGTAGAAGAGCAAAATTCATTAGGCCGTTACGGATTTTCATTGAAAAGTTTGAGGGAATCCTTTGATCAGCATACAGAAACAGCCATCAAATTTGCATTGAAACGGTTGACTGACAAAAGGAAGATAATCTCTGTTTACAAGGGTTACTACCTCATTCTTCCTCCACAGTACACCGGGAAGGGGATTTTGCCCCCGGCACTTTTCCTTGACGCTTTCATGAAGTTTCTGGGAAGGCCTTACTATGTTGCCTTGCTGAATGCCGCTGCCTATCATGGTGCATCCCATCAACAACCGCAGGAGTTTTTCATCATGACCACTTTCCCGGTGTTGCGACCCACTGATAAGAGGGGTTTGAAGCTAAACTATGTCAGTGTAAAATTCATCCCTGAGAAATTGTTGGAGCAAAAGAAAACAGAATCCGGATATCTGAATGTCTCCAATCCGGCTTTGACTGCCACTGATCTGGTGCAATTTGAAAAAAGAATTGGTGGGCTCAATCGGGCAGCAACCGTTCTGAATGAACTTGTGGAAGAGATCAATCCAGCTGATTTTAGTACCAGCCTGTTGGAGCATGTTCCCGTCACTGCCCTGCAGCGATTAGGCTATTTACTGGAGTTTGCCTGCTTCAATACTGAATTGGCGGATGCATTGTTTCATGCAATGGAAAAGCAATCTTTGAAATTCTACAGAATTCCCCTGAAAGCATCAGGTCCGGTAAATGGTTTCTCTTCTTGTAATCGCTGGTCGGTAATAGAAAACACTAAAATTGAAATAGACGAATGATCCCCCAATCATACATAACGGAATGGAGTCGGCAGGTTCCATGGAGAACCAATGAACAGGTGGAACAGGATTTGGTGATTTGCAGGGCCTTGGTGGAAATCTTTTCGGACAATTGGCTGGCAGATAGTCTAGCTTTTCGGGGAGGAACCGCATTACATAAACTTTATCTAAATCCACAACCCCGGTATTCTGAAGACATTGATCTGGTTCAGGTTAGGGCTGAGCCTATAAAAGAAACAGTCCGGAAACTACAGGAATGCTTGTCCTTTTTGGGTAATGCTTCCGTCATACCTAGAAAAGACGGTATTCGCCTGAAGTTTGGATTCGACTCAGAGTTTGCACCCGTACAGAAGTTGCGATTAAAGGTTGAAACCAATACCCGGGAACACTTTACCGCTTTGGGTTATGACCGGCTTCCTTTTGAAGTTCAATCCGCCTGGTTTAAGGGCCACTGCGATCTGACAACGTACAGGCTGGAAGAACTGCTGGGAACCAAACTCAGAGCTCTATATCAGCGAAGGAAAGGCCGTGATCTTTACGACTTATTCATTGCCTTATCACAAAGTCGTGATCTGGATCTAAATGCATTGTTGCATTGCTACCATACGTATATGGCATTTTCAGTTGAGCATCCTCCCAACCAACGGGAATATATCCTGAACATGGAATTGAAAATGAAGGATCCGGATTTTCTTGGCGATACAATGGCATTACTCAGACCGGAAATGCCTTATGATCCGAATGCAGCTTACGATTTGGTAAGAAAACAACTGATTGCAAGAATTTGAATCGAAAGAGAGGGTAATCAATATTTTGGAAAAAATGGCTCCTTAGAAAAGTGCCGGACCAAAGCCGGACTAACGAAGAATTGTAAACTTTCAAAAAACCAATAGGGCCGGGGCCACTCAGCGATCGTCACTGAGTTTCTTCAGGTTCACCAGTCCTCTAAAACCCGCGCCAGCCGCGGGTTTTCTCCCTGTAATCCATTGGTCTGCAAACCAATAAAAACCCAGTAAATGGAACGGATTACACCCTCAGACCGCCCAAAAACCGCCCAAGCTTCCGCGCTGAACATAATGACTTGTTACCATGGATGCCTGGGATCCGGTCCGGGATTTCCGGTTGTCTGGGAAGTGTATCTATAACAGGGAACCAGTAAACCAAAAAAACTAAAAGTTGCTTGAATGGTTTAATCATTAAATGGTAGCTTATGAAGAGCTTGATACTTTTGTTGGGAAGTTTGTTGATGAGCTTTTCTGTGCCTTGTCAAAAACCTCTGACGATTCCACCAACAATAGAAGGTAGTACCATAAATCTCCATGTAAGGAGTGGCTCCATGCAATTTTTATCCGGAAACGCCAC
>Ga0154558_1053_pt1 | contig 40645 bp, 36 predicted proteins | sample RifGroF2_FD_105701 | JGI IMG/M metagenome (GOLD analysis project Ga0154558, IMG submission 105701) | Bacteroidetes bacterium GWF2_49_14 | reverse complement strand
GCCAGGGCCAGCCACTTATCGAGCTTCAGGGTTCTCAGGAGGAAATAGAATCCAAGCATGCAGACAAAAAGGATTGCAACGGTGTAACCCGGAAGGAACAGTTTGAAGGCATGAAACAACCATTGGAACACGTTCCTTGTTGGTGCACCCTTGATCTGATAGGTGGGCATACCGCTGAAAGAAGAATTGGTCCAGGCCGAATATTCCCCGGTTTGTTTCTGGAACTGATTCACCTCGGACGCCATATTTTTCGCCTGTACGATATCGTTCTGGAACAGGGTTTTACCTTCAAAAACAGGGCTCATGAAAGCCAGTGCCAGAACTGCCATGATGGCGACCATGAGGAGCTCGGGCAAGACACTACGCAATAGCTTCTTCATACCTTTACTATATTAATTGGCCTCGCTTTCGCTCGGCTAAATGGTTCGCTGCGCTCACCAATTGGTGCTTTGCACTAATTAGGGCTTTAGCCCACAATTAGCCGACCGAAGGGAGGCCAATTAGTGAGCGAAGCGAATTAATTACTTTAATAGGTTCTTCAAACTCACCTTACTCCCCACCATCTCCCGCAATCCGGCAATGGGAATGCGTTCCTGCTCCATTGTATCGCGGTTCCGGATTGTGACGGTATTATCCTGGCTGGTCTGGTGGTCAACGGTAACACAATAGGGGGTTCCGATCGCATCGTGCCGGCGGTAGCGCTTGCCTATGGAATCCTTTTCATCGTACTGGCAGTAGAAATCGAACTTCAGTTCATCGATGATCTGGCGTGCAATTTCCGGCAGTCCGTCCTTCTTGACGAGCGGGAAAACGGCCAGTTTAACGGGTGCCAGCGATGGCGGAAGCCTCAGAACGGTCCGTATATCAGTGCCGCCCTCAGCCGTGGGCGCCTCCTCCTCATGGTAGGAAGCTGCGATCACCTGCAGGAAGGTGCGGTCAACCCCGATGGAGGTCTCAATCACATAGGGAATATAGGATTCATTGGCTTCCGGATCAAAATACTGGATCTTACGGCCCGAGAATTCCTGATGACGGCTCAGGTCAAAATCGGTCCGGGAATGAATCCCCTCAACCTCCTTGAATCCAAACGGGAAGCGGTATTCGATGTCGGTGGCGGCATTGGCATAATGTGCCAGCTTTTCATGGTCGTGGAACCGGTAATCAGCCGGATTGAAACCCATGCCCCGGTGCCACTTGATCCGGATATCCTTCCAGATCTCAAACCATTTCAATTCCTCGCCCGGCTTCACAAAAAACTGCATCTCCATCTGTTCGAATTCGCGCATCCTGAAAATGAACTGCCGTGCGACGATCTCATTCCGAAATGCTTTCCCAATCTGTGCGATTCCAAAGGGTATCTTCATCCGCCCCGTTTTCTGCACATTCAGGTAGTTCACAAAAATACCCTGTGCCGTCTCAGGCCGGAGATAAACTTTCATTGCCCCATCTGAGGTAGAACCCATCTCAGTGGCAAACATCAGGTTAAACTGCCTGACTTCCGTCCAGTTTCGGGTTCCGGAAACCGGGCAAACGATCTCATTATCAATGATTATCTGCCTCAGCTCATCCAGGTTTCCATCATTCAGGGCTTTGGCAAAACGGTCATGCAGGGCGTCATATTTGGTTTGGACCTCAAGAACCCGGCCGTTAGTCTGACGAAACATGCCTTCATCGAAAGTCTCCCCAAAACGTTTACGGGCCTTCTCTACCTCCTTGTCAATCTTGCCTTCCAGTTTTGCCAGCTCCTCCTCGATCAGCACATCCGCGCGATACCGCTTCTTCGAATCCTTGTTGTCGATCAGCGGATCATTGAAAGCATCGACATGCCCCGAGGCTTTCCAGATGGTGGGGTGCATGAAAATGGCCGAATCGAGTCCGACCACGTTTTCATGCAGCAGAACCATGGAGTCCCACCAGTATTTCTTGATATTATTCTTGAGCTCAACACCGTACTGGCCATAATCATACACGGCACTCAGCCCGTCATAAATCTCCGACGACTGAAATACAAAACCGTACTCTTTGCAGTGCGATACGAGCTTCTTAAATACTTCTTCCTGGTTCATTGTATATATATATCGGTATATCGGCCTCAAAAATAGGGGAAATCCTTAATTTTACCCGATTTTTAGCCACCATGGAGCACAAAACAGATTTTTTGGTGATCGGAAGCGGCCTCGCAGGAATGTCATTTGCCCTGCAGGTAGCGGATCACGGTAAGGTTATCCTGATTTCCAAGACCGTTCTGGAGGAGACCAATACCTGGTATGCCCAGGGTGGCATTGCCTCCGTGATGTATGCACCGGACAATATGGAGAAGCACGTTCAGGATACGCTTTTCGCCGGTGACGGTCTCTGTGATGAGAAAATCGTGCGGATGGTGGTTAAGGAAGCACCTGAACAGATTGAAAATCTGATCGAATGGGGAGCCAATTTCGACCGGAACACCGATGGCAAGTTCAACCTGAACCGTGAAGGCGGCCATTCGGAACACCGGATCCTGCATCACAAGGACAATACCGGAGCCGAAATCATGCGCGCCCTGTCGAGCAATGTGCGGAACCATCCCAACATCACCATTTTTGAAAAATCCTTCGCGCTTGACCTGATTACTCAGCATCATCTGGGCCGTCCGGTTTTCAGGGGAAATCCCGGTATTGAATGCTTCGGCGCCTATACCCTTAACATTGAAACCAACAAGGTTGAGACGATCCTTTCCAAAGTCACCCTCCTGGCTACCGGCGGCAGCGGATATATTTATCAGACCACCACCAATCCCCCCATTGCAACCGGAGATGGGATCGCAATGGCCTATCGGGCCAAGGCCTATGTAGCCAATACCGAGTTCTTCCAGTTCCATCCTACCAGTCTCTACAATCCGGGAGAAAGGCCTTCTTACCTCATTACTGAGGCAGTACGAGGTTTTGGTGGAATACTCAAGACGCAGGACGGCGTCGAATTCATGAATAAGTATGACCCCCGGGGCTCGCTGGCTTCCAGGGATATCGTCGCCAGGGCCATTGATACCGAGTTGAAAAACCGCGGCGAGGATTACGTCCTGCTGGATTGTACCCATCTCAATGCAGAAGAACTGAAAGACCATTTCCCCAATATTCACAAAAAGTGCCTCTCAATTGGCATTGACATGACCACCCGGCCGATTCCGGTGGTTCCGGCAGCGCATTATCTTGGCGGTGGAATTTATACGGATGAGAACGGACAGACAACCATCCGTAACCTCTATGCTGCGGGTGAAGTGGCCTGTACGGGCCTTCACGGAGCCAACCGCCTGGCCTCCAATTCGCTGCTGGAGGCAGTGGTGTTTGCACACCGCGCGGCAATAGACTCAATCGGCAAAATTCAGGAAATAAAATGGCAGCAGGGTATCCCGAAATGGGACGATACCGGCACCAGGATCCCCGAAGAGATGGTTCTCATCACCCAAAGCACCCGCGAACTGCAGTCCATCATGACAAACTATGTCGGGATTGTTCGCACCAATGCCCGCCTCAAGCGTGCCATCGACCGGATCTATATATTATACAGGGAAACGGATGAACTCTATGCCCGATCAACCGTGTCGGTGAAGCTTTGCGAACTACGGAATGCCATTAAGGTAGCCTATCTGATTGTCAAGCATGCCCGGCAGAGGAAAGAGAGCCGGGGACTACACTATAACCTGGATTATCCCAGAAAATAAGGCACAAGGCACAAGGCACAAGGCACAAGTAAGGGTTCGTTCACCTTACTTGCGCCTTGCGCCTTGTGCCTTGAGCCTTAAAATTCTCTAAACCCAATAATCTCTCTAACTTCCCTCAGCGTCTTCCCGGCGCTTTCGCGGGCCTTTTCAGCGCCCAGCCTGACCACTTTCTTCAGGTAAGCGGAATCGTTGCTGATCCCCAGAATTCGTTCGCGGATCGGAAGGGTGACTTTGAGGATATCTTCGGCGAGCTGCTTCTTAAGATCTCCGTAGCGGATATCGCATTCTGAATAAAGATGTTTAAAATGAGCAACGGTATCAGGGGTGCTGACCACATCCATGAGGGCAAAAAGATTGGCGATCGGCTCTGCCGGTTTCTGGTGCTTTTTAGTTGGACCGCTGTCGGTAACTGCACTCATAACCTTTTTCCGGATTGTCTTTTCGTCATCGGCCAGGTTCACGGCATTGCCTTCGGATTTCCCCATCTTTCCGGTGCCGTCGAGCCCCGGAATCTTAATCAGGTTACCGGTGAAACTGAATCCCTCCGGCTCGGGAAAATATTCAATGCCATACAGGGTGTTGAAACGGCGCGCAAACTTCCGGGCCATCTCAATATTCTGCTCCTGGTCCTTGCCCACCGGCACCTTGTTGGCCCGGTGAATGATAATATCGGCGCCCATGAGTACCGGATAGGTCAATAGTCCGGCATTCACGTTGTCGGGCTGCTTCCTTACTTTGTCCTTGAAGGAAGTGGTACGCTGAAGTTCACCAACATATGCATTCATGTTCATCAGAAGGTACAGCTCGGCAATCTCCGGAACATCGCTCTGTACATAGAGAGTGGCTGCTTCAGGATCAATTCCGCAGGCCAGGTACTCTGCCAGCACCGTCCGCACATTGCCATGCAGGTCGGCCGGGGTGGGATGCGTGGTTAGGGAATGCCAGTCGGCAACAAAAAAATAGCAGTTATATTCCTGCTGCATCTTTACAAAGTTGCGGATGGCTCCGAAATAGTTGCCCAGGTGGAGATTCCCGGTTGATCGTATGCCGCTGAGTACTGTTTCCTTCATGCTTATTTTGTCCTTTCTGAAACCGGGGCAAAGATAGGAATTCCTCCTTTAGTTGGGTTTGATTACCTTTGGGGGTCCAATTAACCGACAGGAGGAGCGTAATGGATTCAACAAGAATGCTGAAAATTTCACGGCTGATCCAAAAGGAGCTGGCCGAATATTTTCGTGAAAACGGCAAGGAGCTTGGACAGGGGAGCCTCATCTCCGTCACCGCGGTTCGCATAAGTCCCGATCTCGGTCAGGCCAGGGTATACCTCAGCATATTCCCCTCTGCCAAGGCAGAGCCGGTGGTTAAGGACCTCGAAAGCCATGTTAAGACGATCCGGTTTGAACTGGGAAAGAAAATCGCCAAACAGGTCCGCCATATACCCGAACTCCGCTTTTATATCGATGATTCGATGGACTATGCCGAACGGATCGACGTGCTGCTAAAACAATGAATCTCCCGCTTTTCATAGCTTTCCGGTACTTAAAAGCCCGGCGATCACGGCATATTATCAACTGGATATCAAGAATTTCCGTTGCAGGAATAACCCTTGGCACGATGGCTCTGATCATCGTTCTTTCCGCCTTCAACGGGCTCGATCACCTCATACGTTCCCTCTTTAACTCCTTTGATCCGGAGATTAAGATAACAGTGGTGGAGGGTAAAACCTTTACTGTTGATTCCACCCGCCTCGAAAGCCTGTCCAAGATACCGGGAATAGCCATGTGGTGCAGCGTTCTTGAGGAAAATGCCCTGCTGAAATACGGAGACCGGCAGGCGGTTGCCACCCTTAAAGGGGTCGGATCTGAGTTTGAACGGATTTCGGGCATCGATACCATGCTGATAGATGGTGAGTTCAAACTGGAGCAGGAAGGGGTTCCGATGGGAGTGATGGGGCAGGAACTGGCCGGACAGCTGGGTATCGGGCTTAATTTTATAAACCCTGTTCATGTGTATGTCCCCAGGCGCACCGACAAAATTATTCTGGATCCGATCCGTGCGATCAATCACCGGTACTTGTTCCCGTCGGGAGTATTCGCGGTCCAGCAGGAATATGATTCCAAGTATTTCATTGTCCCGCTGGATTTTGCACGCGATGTTTTCGGCTACAGAAAGAGCGAAATAAGTGCCCTCGAGGTCAGCTTAAATGGCACGGCCCGGATAGCGCAGGTCAAGGCAGATATTGTCCGCCTCTTTGGGGCGGATTATAAGGTAGCCGACCGGCTGGAACAGCACACGGAGTTTTACCGGGTGATGGCCGCTGAAAAATGGGCGATTTTTTTGATTTTAGGGTTTATTCTGATCATAGCCTCCTTCAATACGATCTCTTCACTTACCCTGCTGATGCTGGAAAAGAGGGCGGACATGCAGATGATTCAGGGAATGGGTGCAAGAAGGGCTGCAGTCCGTCGGATTTTTCTATGGGAAGGCTTGCTGGTTACGGGTATCGGGATGGTTTCCGGACTGATCCTGGGGGTGGTGGTCTGCCTGTTACAACAGTGGCTGGGTATCCTGCGTTTTCCATCATCCGGTTCCTTCGTGGTGGATATTTATCCGGTGAGGCTGCTATTCACTGATTTTCTGGTAGTAACCGGGATGGTCGGGCTGGTTGGACTGATGGCCGCATGGGTCCCTCTCAGGGTGATGAAGAAACGCTATTTTGCTCCTGGGTCGGCCGATGAATAGGCCTGCATTTCCCCCCAGCGATTCACAATATAGGTGATCATGCTCTCCACCTCCTCAAAGGTTTCAGCCCGCAGAAGCCTGACGCGCGTCTCCTTGTAATCAGGAAGACCTTTGAAGCATACCGCAAAAAATCGCCGCATCGACCGCACAGCCCTTAGCTCCTCCCGTCCGGGTGATACCAGTGCGATATGGTCACGCAGCAATCCGGCCTGTTCCTTCACCGTCAGTGGAGGAAGCAACTCACCGGTGTCGAGATAATGGCGGGCTTCACGGAAAATCGCCGGACGGGCGATGGCGGCACGGCCAATCATAATCGCATCCACCCCGTACCGGTCAAAAGCTTCCTTTGCCCGGGACGCTGAATCAATGTCACCATTCCCGATGATCGGGATATGCATTCTCGGGTTGTTCTTCACCTCACCGATCAGGGTCCAGTCGGCCTCACCGGTATACATCTGGGCACGGGTACGGCCATGGATCGTCAGGGCGGCAATCCCCGTATCCTGCAACCGTTCAGCCAGTTCAACAATCACCTTGCTGTTGTCATCCCATCCGAGACGGGTTTTTACCGTGACCGGCAGGCCGGTTGCCTTAATCACCTCGGATGTCATGCGGATCATCAGCGGAATATCACGCAAAAGCCCGGCCCCAGCACCCTTCAAGGCTACTTTTTTCACCGGGCAGCCAAAATTCAGATCGATCAGGTCGGGACCATGCTCCTCTGCGATTTTTGCAGCCTCCACCACCGGACCGATCTGGCGCCCATAAAGCTGTATGCCGTATGGGCGTTCCTCCGGGCTGATCTCCATCTTTTTAAGAGTGGAATTCACATTACGGATCAGCGCGTCTGAGGAAACAAACTCGGAAAACATCAGGTCGGCCCCGAAACGCTTGCACATAACCCGGAACGGGAGATCCGTGACATCCTCCATCGGTGCCAGCACCAGGGGACGCTCGGGTAATTGTATGGCGCCGATCTTCATGCCGCAAATGTAGCATAATCAGCTTCACCCCGAAATTGTGTACTTTCACCTGTTTATACAAGAACGATTGAGAACTCCTTGGGCCATACTGATTCTTTGGATCGCTTCGAGTTTGACCGGGGTCGGTCAGACGACGGACGACGGACGACGGATGACGGACGATAGCCTGAAGATGGTAAACATCGGTCATCTGTCATCGGTCGTCCGTCCCCTCTGGCCCGAATACCCCGCATTCCAGGATCCTCCCTCCGAAGACTCCGTCATCGCGGGGTCTTTGAACGTGCGGCTTAAAAGCACAAGTTTTTATAAGAATAACGAGTTTAAAAACAACTTCGTTTCCGGGCAGACGCTCGTTGGCCTCTATTTTGAGCCGGTAATCGAGTATCATCCGGACCGTAAAACCACCATTCGCGGAGGCGTACACCTGTTAAAATATTTTGGCAGGGATTCTTTCGACCGGAAACTTCCGGTGATCAGCATCCGCTATGATGCCACCGAACATTTCAGCCTGATTTTCGGTACCCTTTACGGTACCACCAACCACGGGCTGATTGAGCCGATCCAGAATTTCGAGGACTACCTGATCAACAATAGTGAAAACGGGATCCAACTGTTGTGGAACTATCCGAATTTCCATTCCGATGTGTGGCTTAACTGGGAGCAGTTCATTAAAGCAGCCGATCCTTTTCCGGAAATGTTCCAGGCAGCCGTGAATTCTGAATTCCGTCTGCTTGACTGGAAAGGGTTAGGCCTGACAGCCCCCTTCAGCATGGTATTTCATCATGTCGGCGGAGAGATAGACAACTACTGGGGGCCGGGCGGAACAAAACTGAACCTGGTTCACGGACTGAGATTGAGCCAGTCGTTTCAGAAAGGCTTTATCAGGAGCATATACGGGGTACAGAATTTCCTGGAATTTATCGAGGTAAACCCTGATGATCGAATTACAATTCCGTATGGACGTGGCAGTTATACCCGTTTCGGGCTGGATACCCGTATCGGAAGTTTTGAAGCCGGCTATTGGAAAGCTCTCAATTTCAGTGCTCCGAACGGCATGCCTGTTTTCCTCTCAACCAGCGTGAAAGATCCCACCTATTACCGGGCTTCCCGGGAAATGCTGGTTCTCAAGTACCAGTTTCAGCGCAACCTGACCGATTTTCTTCGGGTTGCATTCCGCTTTGAACCCTATTATCATTTTGACACCGGGAGGATGGATCATTCCTGGAGCATTTACATGGTTCTGGATGAGGGGTTCTTTATGGCGAACCTGAAGAGGAAGGGGGGGTAAGGGCACAAGGGCACAGGGGCATGGGGGTATGGGGGCATGGGGGCATGGGGGGGGGGTAGAGACGCATAATGATGCGTCTCTACAAATAGAGGCGCCAGGGGATGCTCAGCCAGGGTTCTCCGGCATAATTGATTCCGATACGCGGTCCTGTTTGATATTGTTTTACGGTTGGTGCATCCTCAATATAGATCTTTGACGAGTTAAATAGGGGTTCTCCGTAGAAGGAGCGATCCATCCCGAGGTGTTTCGTTACCTTCCCCGGCCCAATTATTTCTCCGATCCCCCTCACCAGCAGCGCCTCGGGGTGGCCGGCCGGTCCGGTAACAATATTGAACATCCAGTGCATGCCATAAACCAGATACATATAAATATAGCCGCCTACTCCAAACATTATGCGGTTACGTTCGGTAATTCCCCTGCTTGCGTGGCAGGCCAGGTCCTCCCCACCACGGTATATCTCAATTTCCGAAACTGGTAGTCGGATTTGGGTCCCGTCGCTGAATGTTCTGACCAGAATTTTGCCGAGTAACTGCGGTCCAACCTCAATAACATCCCGTGTGAAGAATTCCTTCGGCAGAGGGGTTCTTTCTACTTGCATACCTGACAGCCCTAATAATCGATCTTGATATCCGAGTCAAACCAGTCGTCAAATTCCTTGCCGCTCGCCGGCAGTTTCAGATGTTCGAACGGAATGATCCGGTGAGTCGGATCTGCCGACATTTCCTGGTACAGCTCAGCGTCGCGGAAACCGGCTCTGTCCGCATCTTGCCGGTCTGCTGCATACACCACGCGGCTTATCCGCGACCAGTAAATCGCACCCAGACACATCGGACAGGGCTCGCAGGAGGTATATAAAGTGCAACCGGAGAGATCAAACGTATCCAAGTTTATTGCCGCCAACCGGATTGCCTGGACCTCGGCATGTGCAGTTGGATCGGGGATTCCAATCACCTGGTTGGCCGCTTCGGCCACAATAATTCCTTCCTTTGCAATCACAGCGCCGAAAGGGCCTCCGCCCCGGGCTACGCTCTCCCTTGCAAGGAGAATCGATTTTGACAAAAATTCTATGTCCTGGGTTTTCATAACTTAAAGGCACAAGGCAAAAGGCAAAAGGCAAAAGTAAGGGAAAAGATTGAAGTAATAAGGAATAAGGCAGGCTAGGCTGACCGTCCAGCTATGTTAGTTTAAGTAATAAGTATGAAGAGGGGTTCTGTCAAAACCGCTAACCGTCAACTGGCAACCGGCAACCGGTACCCGGTCACTTCTCATCAGTCCCAAATACAAACAGCGCATAGAACACTGCAAAAAACGCTACGCCAGCCTGGGTTTCCAGGGTATCTTCGTTCAGGAATGAGAGCATTGCCGTGATGAAAAACATCAGGACAAAATAGGACCCAAACCGTTTCTCGAGAATTGCCGGAAGAATCAATGAAGTCATGATCAGAATAAACCCGATGATTCCAAAGGCTATCAGGAAGGAGAGGAACTGGTTGTGAGCACGGAGTCTCCAGGCCGGATCGAGCCTTGATTGAAGTTCAGTGTATTTTTGGTCAAAGGAATCGCGGGTATCTCCGGTTCCAACGCCGATCCAGGGGTGGTCAAGGAAAATTGCCCAGCCGGTTTTGAGATACTCCAGCCGCTGGGTAACGCTGTGACCGCTGGGGTTTGCACCCTTCCGGTATTGATCTACCTCCCAGATGGTTTCATAAATCCTGACCCGAAGGCGCTTTGGCTGGCGGTACAGGGAATTGGCAAAACCTTTCTCAATCAGGCTCACATCCTGTTCGGATAACTGCGAAACTCCATAAGCATCTTTTCGAAGTCCAAGCGAAGTCAGGTATCGGATCAGGGTATATTTAAGTTCCTGGTTCTTATGGTCCAGGCCGTCATATTTCAGGTTGCTTCGTTTGTTCCAGGCGTCCCGCATCTCGGGCTCACACTGGTACAGGCCCACCCGGTAACCATTCTCTGTCATCCGGTTTTCCATATCGTGCCAGTAAACCGTTCCCCCGGCGGTAACGCGGTCGAGGTTTTCCAGGTTATCCCTTACGGTGGCAAACTTGCTCACCTGATCGGAGAGGTAGACAGCCACAAGCAAAGGCAGTGTTGCCACGCTCACCACAACAAACCATTTTACCATGAGGTCCGATTGTTTAAGACCCCATCTTAAAGCAAGAATCATCCCTCCCAGAATCAGCACCACCAGCCCGGTGAGGGATTTCAGCAGAAACAGGAATACAATCAGGTACACGGCGAAAGGCAAAAGGCGAAAGGCAAAAGACCGTCCCTGTAGGGGCGACCTGCGGTCGCCCGTTTTGACATCCCGTGCGCCCGTTTTGACATCCCGGTCGCCCATTTTGCCCCCCGGATTCACGATATAGTAAAACAAAATAAACACCGCAAGATCGATCATCAGGGCAAAACGGATATGCGAAATAAAAAGGCTGGTTTCACGGTCGGAGGTATAGTCTGCAGGGCCGAATCCCAGCATGATACTCAGGCTGAAAAGGGTGCCGGTAAATACGGCAAGGACAAAGCCCAGGAGGAGGAAGCGCAGCTCCTTATGGGTGACCTGCGGGATCGTTCCAAAAACGATTGGAAGTAACAGGAGGGGAAGTTTTAGCTTAAGGTCATGAAAACCAAAAGCGATATCCCGGGTCCAGAGCATTCCGATCAACAAAACGGCAACTATCAGAATGGAAACCCAGATGGCCGGCCTTTCCCGGAATCGTTTCCATTTTTCAGGAAAACGCCCTTCAACCAGCCATAGGGCGACCAGAATGATCTGGGAGGCACTGGCCACATATTTTGATAGCGGCAGGCTTCCCAGCATCACCAGCATGACCAGCAGGTATGCATTTCTGAAAGAGAGCCAGGGATAGCGGAAATCAGGGTTCATGATCAAATATCTGAGCCAAATTTAGGTTTTCCACAACAGGTTTTGATAAGTTGTCCGGTTTTAAGCCCTCTTTCGGAAAATAATCCGGTTTATTTGTATAAAAAACGATGTATTTGGTCGGAATATTGGCTCAGGGCCAGAAATGGCCCGATGTTCTTCGGGGAATGGCGGAGGCGAGCGGTTCTTCGGTTTCCGGTTGGATAAATCCGCTCTCGTCGCCTGGTGAGGCCATTGACAAGCTGATCGATCAGTCGGACCTGATCTGGATTCCCGAAAAGATCAACGGAGGCATGGACGAGGCCATCAATGTAATCCGCAGGTCCCGGCATCTTTCACTGGGGTTTCCGGTTTCGGATTTCACGGATCAGGCAGAATCCCTTGTCAAGCTGGCTCAGGAAGCAAGGGTTCAGGTCCAGGTTGGACATTCCGAGCGGCACCGGCTGGTATTCAGGAGCTCGCTTGCGCACATCAGCCATCCCCAGCATATCCGGCTTACCCACCACCTCCCGGAATTCCGGTCCGAAGAAAATCCGCAGCGGATATTTCACGAAATCCTGGCGGACCTCGACCTGGTCCTGGGGTTAACAGGCAGCCAGGCAAAAAAAGTCAGGACCCATGCGGCATTCCTTGGTTCCGGTAAGCTATTCCAGATTGATACCCGCATTGAATTCCATAACGGATCCGTAATCAGCCTGGCGGTGAGGCAGGGAATAGGCCAGGCGGTCAGGGAAATTGAAATTCTGCAGGAAACCGGGCTGGTCTTCATCGACCTTGCAAGAGGATGCAGCAGCATTAAAAAACCAGGCTCTGAAGGCTGGACCGTTCATCAGCTCTGGCCGGTCGTGGAGTCCCCAGGACCTGTAACTACTTTGGATTACCATAATGATGAAGAGACTGCACGCCAGTGCATCAATTTTATCCATGCCCTGCAGATGGGCAAGAGGCCGTTGTCGGATCTGGAGGAAGGATATGCCGCGCTTGAAATCACGCGACAGATCGAGTCTTCGGTAGGCCGCTTTTAACAATACCACCGGCCGGCACTCCTGCTGCCATTTGCCGAGTTTTCAACAAAATACTGGTTGATAAACTTGGTGAGTAAAAAAATAATTGTATTTTTGCACTCCAATTCGTTCGAGGCTAAGCCAACGAATGATGGATCAGCATATTAATTAAACAGACGGATTACAGTGAATACGTTAAGCTACAAGACCATCTCAGCCAATAAGGCAACGGTCGTTAAGGAATGGGTGGTGATCGATGCAACCAATGCTGTTTTGGGGCGTTTTTCATCCGAAGTAGCCAGCATGCTTCGTGGCAAGCATAAGCCCAGTTTTACCCCTCATGTTGACTGCGGTGACAATGTCATCGTGATCAATGCGGAAAAGGTTCGCCTGACCGGCAACAAAATGAACGACCGGGTTCATTTCTCCTATACCGGTTTCCCCGGAGGACAGAAAGAGCTGACCCCGGCTGCCATGATGGCAAAAAATCCGACCAGCCTGATCGAACATGCCGTTCGCGGTATGCTCCCGAAAACCCGTCTGGGTCGCGAAGTATTTAAGAACCTTCATGTTTATGCCGGAAACGAGCATCCGCACGAAGCACAGAAACCGAAAACTATTGAATTAAAATAACAGGATACAGAATTCATGGAAATGATCAATGCAATCGGCAGAAGGAAAGCGGCTATTGCCCGCGTTATTGTTAACGAAGGCAAAGGGCAGATCACAATCAACAAACGTGACCTGGCTGACTACTTCCCCATGGACCAGCTTCAGTTTATTGTTAAACAACCGCTGAGCGTCCTTGAAGTAATCGGGAAATATGACATCCGCGCCAATCTCGATGGCGGCGGTATCAAAGGACAGGCCGAAGCTCTTCGTCTGGCTATCGCCCGTGCACTGGTTATGATCGATCCGGAATGCAAAAAGACCCTGCGTGCCAGCGGTTTTCTCACACGTGACCCGAGAGTGGTTGAACGTAAGAAACCAGGCCAGCCGGGTGCCAGGAGACGTTTCCAGTTCTCAAAACGCTAATATTCTCTGTATCAGAGTTTAGTTTAGTATCTAAACCTGGCGGACTTCCGATGGCTTTGTTGCCGGAGCTACCATCAGGTTGCTGAATCAGAATGTAAACTAAGAACATAATTATGCCCAGAACAAATTTTCAGGAACTGCTCGATGCAGGCGTTCATTTCGGCCATCTCAAGCGGAAGTGGAACCCCAACATGGCTCCCTACATCTTCATGGAGAAGAACGGGATCCACATTATTGACCTGCACAAAACCGCACATAAGATCGACGAGGCTGCCGAAGCAATGAAACGCATTGCAAAATCCGGCCGTAAAGTCCTTTTTGTAGCTACAAAAAAACAGGCTAAAGAAATTGTTGCCGAACGGGTTGCCAAAACCGGGATGCCGTTTGTGGTGGAACGCTGGTCGGGCGGCATGCTCACCAACTTCCCTACCGTCAGGAAAGCCGTTAAAAAGATGCTCTCCATTGACAAAATGACTATCGACGGTACCTACGACCACCTCTCGAAACGCGAGCGTCTCCAGGTCGCCCGCCAGCGTGCGAAGCTTGAAAAACTGCTGGGCAGTATCAAGGACCTCACACGTCTTCCGGCTGCCCTTTTTGTGGTTGATGTTTCCAAAGAACATATCGCAGTTAACGAAGCCAGGAAACTGAACATTCCGGTTTTCGGCATGGTCGATACCAACTCCGATCCGGAAAAAGTCGATTTCGCCATTCCGGCAAACGATGATGCCTCAAAATCCATTTTCCTCATTACCGACATCATTTGCAATGCCATCGAAGAGGGCCTCAATGAGCGGAAAATCGAAAAGGACAAGGAAGGCACAACCGCCAAGCCGAAAAAATCTGACTCGGAAGAAGAGGAAGATGATGCTCCCGTAAAGAAAACAGTTCGTAAGCGTATCTCCAGGGCAAGTGCCGAAGAGGGTGCTTCAGAAAACACTGAATAACTCAAAAAATAAAACATCATGGCTGAAATTAAAGCTGCTGACGTAGCCAAACTGCGTCAAATGACCGGTGCCGGTATGATGGACTGCAAGCAGGCCCTCTCGGAAACCAATGGTGATTTTGACCTGGCTATCGATATTCTCAGGAAAAAAGGACAAAAAATCGCATCAAAGCGTGCCGACCGTGAAGCCACTGAGGGCGCCGTTATCGCTAAAACTAATGACGACCATACTTTTGGCGTCGTTATCGTGCTAAACTGCGAAACCGACTTTGTTGCCAAGAACGAAGACTTCATAAAAAAAGCGTTTCAGATTGCTGACGCTGCCATTGCAGCCAAAGCAACATCACTGGATCAGGTTAAGCAACTGACCCTCGGCGGACATACAATCGAGAGTGAAGTCATCAACCTGACCGGGGTTACCGGTGAGAAGGTTGACCTCTCCTTCTTCAAATGCCTTGAGTCACCCCAGGTCATTCCTTACATTCATCCCGGCAACCGCCTCGCCACCCTGGTCAGCCTCAACAAAAAGATTGCTGACATTCAGGTCGGAAAAGACGTTGCCATGCAGGTCGCTGCCATGAAGCCCGTTTCCGTAAGCAAAGACAGCGTTCCCCAGAACATCATCGACAAGGAACTGGAGATCGGCCGGGCCCAGGCCATCGAGGAAGGCAAGGCCGAAAACATCGTTGACAAGATCGCACAGGGTAAACTTATGCGGTTCTTTAAGGAAAACACCCTGCTGAGCCAGGATTTCATTAAGGATCACAAAATTACCGTCGCTGATTACCTGAGCCACACTGAAAAGGACCTCACCGTCCTGGGTTTTGTCCGCTTTACGCTTAATGACTAAGCAATCCATCAGGATTCAATTCCGATACCCCAAAATCCCGGCATCCACCGGGATTTTTTGTTATCTTTCGGATTATATACCCTCAATCATGAAAACATATAAAAGAATTCTCCTCAAGCTCTCAGGAGAATCCCTGCTTGGCCAATCGAGCCATGGCATCGATATCATTAAGCTGGAAAGCTTCGCCGCCCAGGTTGCCGAAATCCGGCAAATGGGAATTGAAACCGGCCTTGTGATCGGCGGTGGAAATATTTTCAGGGGGCTCTCGGGTGCCCGCGCCGGCTACGACCGCGTGAAAGGCGATTATATGGGCATGTTGGCAACCGTAATTAACGGGCTCTCCCTTCAATCCGCATTTTCAAAGGTAAAGGTTCCTTCACGCCTGTTTACCTCGATACGGATGGAACCGGTGGCAGAATACTGGAACCGGGATAAGGTCAACCAGGCACTGACCTCAGGTGAAATCTGCATTTTCTCGGGTGGTACCGGTAATCCGTTCTTCACCACCGACACAACGGCAGCACTCCGGGGTGTCGAAATCGACGCTGAAGTCCTGATCAAGGGCACCCGTGTCGATGGGGTCTATTCCAGCGATCCGGAAAAGGACAAGTCGGCAGTCCGGTATGAATCCCTCACTTTTGACGAGGCTATAAACCTGAATCTCAAAATTATGGATCAGACAGCCTTTACCCTCTGCAAGGAAAACAACCTCCCCGTAATCGTCTTTGACATGAACCAGCCGGATAACCTGAAAAGATTGCTCTCAGGAGAAAAAATCGGTACGGTCGTCCATATTTAGCCAGCAAATAGATAATTTTGCACTCCTTGAATGTTAAATTGAATTTGCGATGAACGAAGAAGTTGAACTCATCCTTGAAGATACCGAGGAAAAAATGCAGCGCTCCCTGAAGCATCTCGACAATGAGCTGTCCAAAATCAGGGCAGGGCGCGCCAATGTTCACATGCTCGATGGCATTATGGTAAATTACTACGGTAATCCCACACCGCTTCAGCAGATCTCCAACATCAATACACCGGATCCACGCACCCTTGCCATTCAGCCCTGGGAAAAAAACATGATCGACCAGATCGAAAAATCAATCCTGGCTGCAAACCTGGGCCTTACCCCAATGAATAACGGTGAAATCATCCGCATAAACGTTCCGATGCTGACCGAAGACCGTAGGCGCGACCTGGTTAAACGGGTGAAAACCGAAGGGGAGAATGCCCGCGTGGGAGTCCGTAATAACCGTCGCGAAGGCAATGACCAGCTCAAAAAATTAATCAAGGACGGCCTCTCTGAAGATGCTGAAAAAGATGCTGAAGATCTCGTCCAGGAGATGACCGATAAATATATCCGACAAATCGACGAAAAACTCGCAGCAAAAGAAAAGGACATTATGACGATCTAACGTCCTTCTTCCGCCGGGAAAATATGGAAGAAAACAAATTCACCCTACTGAATGCCATAAATAGTCCTGCCGACCTTAAAAAGCTCAAAGAGGTCGATTTACTGCACGTTTGCACCGAGTTGAGGAATTTCATCATCGATGAGGTTTCCTGCAATCCCGGCCACTTCGGCGCCAGCCTAGGCGTTGTTGAACTCACGGTTGCACTCCACTACGTTTATAATACGCCCTATGATCAGATCGTCTGGGATGTCGGTCATCAGGCGTACGGCCATAAAATCCTGACAGGCCGCCGGGATGTGTTTAACACGAACCGCAAATTCAAGGGAATCAGCGGTTTTCCTAAAATTTCTGAAAGTCCCTTTGACTCATTCGGAACCGGACACTCCTCAACATCCATCTCCGCCGCCCTCGGCATGGCCGTGGCGGCAAACCGGAAAGGCGAACATGACCGTAGAACTGTGGCTGTGATCGGCGATGGCGCCCTCACAGGAGGCATGGCCTTCGAAGCTCTTAACAATGCCGGATTAGAACGGTCAAACATTCTGGTAATCCTGAATGACAACAATATGGCCATTGACCCCAATCGTGGGGCGATCAGCGATTATCTGATGGACATCACCACCTCCCGGACCTGGAACCGGTTTAAGGATGAAACCTGGAAAATTCTCGGCGTGTTAAGCAAGATCGGGCCTGACACGCGCAGGATGGCTCAAACCCTCGAGAATGCGATTAAACACATGATACTCAAGCAGAGTAACCTGTTCGAAGCCTTGAATTTCAGATATTTTGGGCCCCTTGACGGGCATGATGTGATCCACCTGGTTAAAATTCTGGGGGACATGCGCAACATCGAGGGGCCCAAGGTTCTTCATATCCTGACAAAAAAAGGTAAGGGATTTGAACAGGCGGAGCTCCACCAGACCGCCTACCATGCTCCCGGTAAATTTAACAAGCTCACCGGTGAAATCATCCGGGAAGAGACTCCGGGATTTCCGCCTAAATATCAGGATGTTTTTGGACTAACCCTCCTTGAACTTGCCGAACAGAATGAGCGGATCATGGGGATAACTCCGGCAATGCCAACGGGATCCTCCCTTACCTACATGATGGAAAAGATGCCGGACAGGACCTTTGATGTGGGAATTGCCGAACAGCATGCCGTAACCTTTTCAGCCGGGCTGGCCACCCAGGGGTGTATCCCTTTTTGCAATATCTACTCCTCCTTCATGCAGAGGGCCTATGACCAGGTTATCCATGATGTCGCCCTGCAGAAACTTCAGGTGGTATTCTGCCTTGACCGGGGAGGTCTTGTTGGAACCGATGGGCCCACACATCACGGCAGTTTCGATCTCTCCTACATGCGGCTGATCCCTAATCTGATCGTTTCGGCCCCGATGAACGAGGAGGAACTCAGAAACCTGATGTACACCGCCCAGCTTGACAATCACGGCCCGTTCGTTATTCGCTATCCTCGCGGCCAGGGGGTTCTTCCCGACTGGCGTCGTCCCTTCGCCGAGATTCGCGTGGGTAAAGGCCGGCTGATCAGTGAAGGCACAGGTCTGGCCGTTTTAAGCATCGGACACCCGGGAAATCTCGTGGTTAAAGCAATTGCGGGCGCTAAAAAAGAGGGTCTGGTACCCGCCCACTATGACATGCGTTTTGTAAAACCGCTCGATGAAGAACTGCTTCACGAAATCTTCAGTAAATTTCCTCAAATCCTGACGGTGGAAGACAATTCCATCATCGGAGGGTTTGGCAGCGCCATAGCTGAATTCAGCGCCCTCCACGGATACAGGGCAAATATTCAGATGCTCGGTATCCCGGATGAATTTATCGAACAGGGCACACAAAGACAACTCTATAAAGAATGCGGATTTGATCCGGACGGAATTTTCAGAACCATTTCCCGTATGATGAGGAAAGTATAAAAAACTTCCCCGGTTTTATCTTTCCGAAATTCATCGTACTTTTATATTAAACTTAACCCGTTACCGTTATGTCCAGCCTCATACAAGCCATCATCGTGGACGATGAAGATAACAGCCTGGAAGCACTGGCTATTCTTCTGCAGAAATATTGCCCCGACGTGCAGGTTATCGGATCCGCTCAGACCGTGGCTTCGGCAATAGAGCTGATTGACAACCTGAAGCCGGAACTTGTTTTTCTCGACATCGCCCTGCCTGACGGACAAGGGTTTGAAGTCCTTGAAGAGGTGGGTCATTCCGGATTTGAGGTTGTTTTTACTACTGCCTATGACCAATATGCACTCAAAGCCTTCGATTTTTCGGCCCTCGACTATCTGCTGAAACCTATCAGTGCCGAAAAACTTCAGCAGGCAGTAGAAAGGTTTGAGAAGATCCGGAAAGAAGAGAGTTTCGGCGATCGGGTTGCCGTGCTGAAAGACAGCCTGAACAACCACAACGAACGGATCATCCTCTCCTCCATGGATGGGTTTGACGTTTACAAGATTGCCGATATCGTTCGCTGCGAAGCCAATGGCAGCTACACCACGTTTTATATTAAGGGAGGTCAGCGGATTATCACTTCCAAGACCCTTAACAATTTCGAACGGCTGCTTGCCGACCTGAGTTTTGTAAGGGTTCACAGCAAGCATCTTATTAACCTGGAATATGTGAAAAAGTACATTTCCGGGCGAGGGGGTTACATCGTTTTTGAGGATGGCACCCAGGTTGACGTCAGCGAGAGAAAGAAAAAAGAGTTCATTCTGCGAATGAAAGGCCATGCCCGTACAACCTGAGTTACCACACTTACAAAGTATTTAACCCGGTTACAAAAATATTATTCTCCTATTCGTAAAAAAATCCCATTTATTTGGAATTTCTACGCATTTATCGGTAATTTCAACATGCCGATCCCCCGAATTTTTTTTGATAATTTCTAATCAGGAGGTATTTATGAAAAAACTTACTCTGGTACTTTTTCTAATTCTGGTACCGTTGCTGATTACAGCACAAAAACCGGGAATCACGGCAGCTGCTTTTGACAAACAGGCACCCTCCCAAAACGAACTCACAAAAAACCTTAAAGGAGACGGGGATGTGTTCTGGTCAACCACCTTTAACTTCGCCGATCCCTCTAATCCACGCGGATGGTCGTGGCCCGAAGGATGGGTTTCCCAGGACAACACCGAATTCGGCAACTTCTGGATCTGGTCGAAGGACAGTATCCTCGGGTACTATACCAAACTGCCGGGCATTGACTCTTACACCCCTGAGGATGGGTGGCTTATTCTTCCTTCCGATGCCTATAATTATCGCGACAATGTGCAGACGCTTAATAATGTGGATGCATTCATCCAGCTGGCGCCGATCGACTGTTCATCGAAATCATCGGTATTGGTCAAGTTTTACCAGCAGTTTCGCACCTGCTGCGATAACGCCTATGTCATATCCATGCTGATCTCAAATGATGACGGCGTTCACTGGGCTGCCTATGATTGCAGGTTTGGCACCCGGGTGAATGACTGGGCCCTGAAGAATGATGTGGAAATCAATATTTCCGATGTTGCCGCCGGTATGCCCAAGATTCTCATCCGTTTCCAATACTCTCTGGCCCGCAACTATTTCTGGGCCATCGATGACCTCCGGCTGACAGAAGCCTACCATAATGAGCTGGTCCTGGAAGGAAGCTGGGCATACATGTCCAATGGGGATCCTGAAGATGAGGAAGGCTTCATGCCTTACATCCCTTACAAATTTATCCCCGGGTCCGACTTTGGAAAGCAAACCTTCAGGGCTGCATTTCTGAACCAGGGCATCAATGACCAGGAGGGAGTTGCCCTGCAGGTGAATATTAACAAGGCCGGAAGCCAGGTCTTCTCTGCTACCTCAGCTAAGTCCGATATCTGGACCCTTGAGAGGGATACGGTTGAACTGGCGGACCAGCCTTTCCAGCCCGATGGGTTTGGCGATTACCACCTCGTTTATAACGCTGTGTCCGATATGGATGAACAGGTACCTGGCAACAACAGCCGGGCATTTTACCTGACCGTCTCCGACAGCATCTATTCACGCTGTGATGACCTGAATGAGGATCAGCAGAGTACAGCTGGCTGGGCAGCAGGAGGAAACAGCGATGGTGATTTGCTGGGGACCGTGTATAAGATTACCGCCCCGGTTGAAGTCAACAGCCTGAGCGCCCTGATAACTCAACGGATTGACCGTCCGGGTGCCGGCACCCGTCCGGGTTTTGAATGCCAGTTCTGGATCTACAAGATTACCGAGGAAGGATATATTCCAAGGCTATCTTCCGGTGTCTATCAGATTGGCGCTTCTGATCTGGACGAATGGCTTACAGTGGAACTGGACAAGGATGGGGAATCGGAATTCCTGGAACCGGGACAGTACGTTGCTGCAATTCAAACCTGGCATTACGGCGGATCCCACGCCAATAACGGTCAGTTCCGCTTCTCCATCGGATACGACAAAACCTACAATACCCCTTCCGGAAAAACCCTCCAGGCCTGGATCGAATCCGGTGAATGGATCGAATGCGGCGGAAAGCTGAACATGATCCGGATGAATATCAAGGAAACAGGAGGACCCTCAACCGGAACCGTCGTTTTTAACGTAAACATGAATAAGCAGATCCAGAAAGGATCCATGAACCCCGCTACCGATTTTGTCGATGTTGCCGGCACGTTTAACAACTGGGCCGGATCTGATCATCTTTCGGATACCGACGGTGACGGAATCTATTCGATTGCCCTGAACAATATTCCTGCCTTCAAAGAGATCGAATACAAGTATCGAATCAATGGCAGCTGGACGATCGGTGAATTCCCCAACGGAGGTCCGAACCGTGAAGCCATGGTCCGGTATTACACCATCCTCAACGATAATTATAACAATGGCATCAGCGTTCTTGGCGTTCCGGAAACACGGCTTTCAACTGAATTTACCCTGTATCCCAACCCGGCAATGGAATCCGTTACGCTGGCCATCACCAACAAAGAGGTGAGTGATGTTGCCATAACCATCACAACCCTACAGGGACAAACCGTGTTTTTCAGGGAATATAAATCGGTTCTTAGCCAGACTGAAAGCCTGAATCTTGCGGGTTTCGCAAAAGGCATCTATCTTGTGAAAATCAACGGGGCTGTTTCAAAATTGATTCTGGAATAAGCTGTTCCCCTCTACCGGAAAAGGCTGCCGTCTTCTGGCAGCCTTTTCTCATCTATTCATAAAAAACACCCACTTGTGGTTGATCAGATCAAATAAAAGCAGTATTTTGGTTAGCATTCAAGGAATTATCTGTCATTTAAATTAAATCGCTTATGAAAAGATTTACTCTCTTGCTAGTATCACTTGCTTTGGTAAGTCTGGCTTATGGCCAGAAGATCAAGCAAGCGGTCAGCCATCAACCCTATGCCACCGAGCAAAAAATGATGGTTACACCAACTGATTCAAGGTTAAAAGCTGAAGGAGATGTTTTCTTCTCTGAAACTTTCGACTTTGCGGATCCTACAGCCGAACGAGGATGGACGCTTCCGGCAGGCTGGCAAATCAAGGATGAAAATGACCTTGGGCATTACTGGACCTGGCGGGCAGGCAGCGACAGCATCAAGGGGAGATATACCTTTGAACCCGGACACCGCTATTCAAAATCAACAGATGACGGCTTTTTTGTATTGCCCATGGATGAGTATAATTTTGTTGACGGAGTCAACCTGGGATTAGGCGGTAATTCGTGGTTCCAGTTGCCTCCCGTTAATTGCTCAAACCGCGCATCGATCATATTAAAGCTGTCACAGTATTTCAGAACATGCTGTGGAAGCAACCCTGACATTAAGATTTTGATCAGCAACGATGAGGGCGTTCACTGGGCTTCATTTGACATGCGGTATGCGACTCCCACAAACAGGTATTGTATCAATCCCTATCCGGAGGTTAACATATCCGAGGTTGCCGGTGGTATGCCCAATGTATGGATCCGGTTCCAATTCAATAACAACAGCCACTATTTCTGGTGCATCGATGACCTGGTGCTCATGGAAGGTTACCGGAATGAATTGCAACTTGAAGATGCCTGGTTTTTAAGCACGGATATCTCTGCAGAAAACCTTGACGAAGGTTTTGTTTACATGATTCCTAACGGCCTCACAGGATCTAATGGTTTTGGCGGATATACCTTTCGCGGAGCTTTCATTAATACAGGATATGAGGACCAGGAAGAGTGCAAGCTCAATGCCCAGGTATTCAAGAACGGAGTATCGGTTTACAACCAGAATTCGGAGGAAGTAACTGATGTATGGTCCTTGCAAAGGGATACCGTTGATATTACCACACCTTTTATACCCGACGGCTACGGGGATTATAAAATGGTTCTGACCGCCCAGCAGCGTCAAAATGACGGAGTTCCGGAAAATAATGTAGCCTCGGACACTTACCTGATCACCGACAGCATATACTCCATCGGGGACTGGGTTAATGAGGCCTATTCAAGTACGGCAAGCTGGGGGAACAATGACGGCGACTACCTGGGATGCGTTTATGACATTAGTAAGCCCATGGAAGCTAACTCCATTTCAGTGTACCTTATGCAGCGGGCTGAGAATCCTCAGGCTAGCACGCAGATTGGTTATGGATTCCAGTTCTTTATTTTCTATTGGAATGAAGAAGCCGGTGAATGGGTTGAACTCATCGCAGCAGCCTATAATCAGGCAACAGCTGAAAACCTGAATACATGGATCACCATGCCACTGGAAAAAGACGGGGAAGCGGAATTTCTCACACCCGGACAATACATTGCTGCTATTCAAGGATTTCATGGGGGTGGTGACGGACCTGACAATAATGTCTACCGCTTTACAATCGGATCTGACCTGTCTCACAAATACAATTCCAACAAATCAGTCTTCAAGCTGATAGATGGTGAAGGCTGGAGCGTAAACGGTACCGACCTCTCCATGATTCAGCTCAACCTAAATGCAACCGGTGCCCCAACCGCTGCAGATGTGGTTTTCAACGTGGATATGACACTCCCGATTGCTAACGGATACTTTAATCCTGCGGGTGGAGATTACCTCGATATTGCCGGTACGTTTAACAACTGGACCGGATCTTCTCACCTTACCGATGCGGATGGTGACGGCATCTATTCGCTAACCGTTCCCGGATTGGATGTATTTAAAAATATCGAGTACAAGTACCGGATCAACGGTAACTGGAACACATCCGAGTTCCCATCCGGCGGCGCAAACCGTTCGTACCGGGTTACTTTTTACAACATGCTTTCCGATGTTTACAATAACGGAATCAGCATGGGTGTGGATGTAAAACCACTTGTCGCTTCGATGCACGTGTTCCCAAATCCGAGCGAAGGCCTGTTCACCATGAACATTTCCAACCCGGATGCAGCCAACCTGTCTGTCTCGGTCACCAGCCTGCAAGGTCAGGTTGTTTACCAAAAACAGTTCGGGCATGTCCTTTCGATCAACGAAACCCTTGATCTGACTCATTTTGCTAAAGGAATGTACTTCCTTAAAGCCAATAACCAGGTGATCAAGCTCGTGGTGAAATAACCAATCCCATCCAAAAACCTTAAACCCCGGTTTCACACACCGGGGTTTTTTATATCTTTGCCCCCTCACCCACCCACACTCGCACTCGCACTCACACTCACACCCACACTCACACCCAAACCCACACCCACCTCGCCCAGATGGCGGAATTGGTAGACGCGCTGGTCTCAAACACCAGTAACAGCAATGTTGTGCCGGTTCGACCCCGGCTCTGGGTACGCATAGTAAAGACGAAAGAAAAAAGAAGGTCCAGAAAATGGGCCTTCTTTTTTGCTTTATAGGACCATTGATTTTCTCCAAACAACTCCAAATATTCATCTATATTTGCATATGGTTTTCATAATGTTAACTAAGCTTATATGCATTCATTTTTAAAAGACATTTCCTCTAATCATTATTTGTGCAATTAAAAAGCTTATATTTATTGAATTATAGCTATTCAAAACCATGAATCATCCAAGAAATCTGGAGGAGTTTAAAAAGTGGCTCCTGGATAACCAGGGAAAGACTCTGTTTCTACAGTATGAAAATAGAAAAGCCGTTAATAAAACCCTGGCCATCGTCCGGGCAAACAGTTCCTCTGTTTATTTTGAGGATGAAAACCGGAATGAAATTCGAATTCCTTATCCTAGAAAAGGGCATTACCGGTTTCATGACGATTCCTTCCGGTTGTCGAGCCGGGATTTCAAATACTCAAATGATACCAGAAAACCAAAAACACGGGGCGGTCGGTTTGCTGCCGATCCGGAAACTATCATCTTTCCGGAAACCGGTACCCAGGATATCAATACAAAAATCCGGACCTACCTTTCGATGTTTCCTGAAGGACATTCATTCAGCGAAAAAGAAAAATCATTGCTGAAAAAATACCGGAATACCGGACCTATTTATCAAAACCCAGCATTTCATGTGCAGCAAAGCATTGCAGAACAGTGCTGGAAACTGGCATCCCGCTTCGGTTTTCACCATGGGGGAAATGTTTTGGATCCCGCTGCAGGAGTAGGTTGTATGATTGAACACTCGATCAGGTCATTATCCAACATCACCCTTATTGAGCCGGATCCAATCGCAGCCAGAATTCTCCGTATCCTGTATCGAAAGGCCAGGGTTCTGGAAAACGAATTCTCAGAGACGATTCTCAGTTCAAAAGAGAAAAAATCCGGCCTGCTCACCGGCTTTCCTGGAGCACCTTTTGACCTGATCATCAGCACTCCGCCTATCGGCTCCTGGACCGGCATCAGCGATATGGATGAAATCAGGAGAACCCAGGCAAACGGTATCTCAGAATATTATCTTTCCAGGGCTATCGATCTTCTAAAACCTTCGGGTTTGATTATTTATATTCTCAGAAATGAACATCTTTCAAAAGGTAAAAGCTTTCTTGAACTCGGCTTATCTCCGAGCCGAAAAATTATTGACTCCAAAGCTGACCTGATCGAAGCATTCCGGTTTCCAAAATTGAAAATTGATGGAGTCCCAATAAACAGCGATCTTGTTGTGTTCAGGAAAAAATAATTCCCCTGAATATTCTTCCAAACATTCCCCTTTCTTTATCTTTGAAATAAAAACCATGCCATACTCCGCCCGGTTTTACCTGAAAGATCCTGCATCCGAAAAACCCACTTTGATTTTCCTCATTCTGAAATTCGGGTTCTTTGAACTATCTGAAGGCAAAAAAAAATACCGCCACTTCAAGTATTCCACCGGTGAGCGTGTTACTCCCCGGTATTGGGACAAGGCCGGTTGCCGAATCAAGGGGGGGGCAGGTTTTCCCGGTGCCAGGCAGGTCAATAAACTGTTAGACACCTATCAGGATCAGTGTATCAGAATCTGCAGGAAGGCAGCTATTCTGGGCATTCCATTAACTCCCGACTACCTGCGAAAGGGTATGGATGACTACTTCTGCCGTAACCATTCCGCACCCAAGAGATCTCTGCTACAAATGTGGAAGACCATCAAAAAGACCAATCCGTAATATTTTACTAAATTTGCACCCTAATTAATTTACTCAACATGGGAAAAGGTGATAAAAAAACCAAGCGTGGCAAACTTTTTATGAATTCTTACGGCGTAACCCGCCCAAAGAAAAAAGATACCGCTGTTGCTGCGAAAACCGAAACGAAGAAGTAGGGTACTAGGGCATAAGGGCATAGGGATAGGAGTTATGGGAGATTCTGATATACAGGACGGGAGTTTAGGTCTCACTAAACGGGAGGCTTTTGACCGTAGGTATTTAAGGATGGCACGGATCTGGGCTGAAAATTCCTATTGTGTGCGACGCAAAGTGGGTGCCCTTCTGGTAAAAGACAGAATGATAATATCCGACGGTTTCAACGGAACACCCATCGGATTTGAGAATATCTGCGAAGATGAGGAGGGGCATTCGAAGCCCTATGTGCTTCACGCCGAAGCAAATGCAATTTCCAAGGTAGCCAGGAGCAGCAACAACTCCGAAGGGGCAACGCTCTACATCACTGCCAGTCCGTGCATGGAATGCGCAAAACTGATCATCCAGGCAGGAATTGTACGGGTGGTTTACGGCGAAAGCTACCGGCTGGCCGATGGAATTGATCTCCTCCAAAGAGCTGGCATTGAAATCGTTTTTCTATCTGTAGAGTAACAGGATACCTAAAAACATGTCAGGTAAAAATTCACGGCTGGCCGTTTGGCTTCCATTGGTTCTTGCATCCTGTCTGATTGCCGGCATGCTGATCGGGAAATTCTTCAATACCGGGAATGGAAACCAATCGCCGGTGAAAATATTTGCCGGTCAGAACAAGCTTAATTCCATTCTGGAATTTATAGGCGCCAATTATGTGGATTCCCTTAAAATAGATACCCTGACGGAAGAGGTAATCCCCACCATACTTGAAAAGCTGGATCCGCACAGCATTTACATACCGAACAGGGAATTAAAAAGTGTCAACGAAACCCTCAGGGGAAACTTTGATGGCATCGGAGTCCAGTTTAATATGCAGAATGATACCATTCTTGTAATTCAAACCATCCAGGGCGGACCCTCCGCAAAAGCCGGCATAATGCCCGGCGATCGTATCATCAGCGTCGACGGCATAGCTGTGGCAGGAGTTAAGATGCCCGAGGACAGCATTGTTGAGCGGCTCCGGGGGCCACGGGGATCCGAGGTTAAAGTCGGAATCTGGCGCCAACGATCAAAAAACCGTATGGTGTACACCCTCAAGCGGGGGATTATTCCGGTTTCAAGTGTTGACGCAGCCTACATGATAACTCCTGAAATCGGCTTTATTAAAATAAATACTTTCTCACAGACAACCTATAACGAATTCCAGACCGGCCTGTCGGCACTGAAAAAACAGGGCTGTAAAAAACTTATCCTGGATTTGCGCGGGAACAGCGGTGGAATCATGGATCCGGCGATAAGGATTGCTGATGACTTTCTGAAAAAGGGAGAACTGATCGTTTATACCGAAGGCCGGTCTCGTCCCCGGGAAGAATTCCGTGCCGCCCAGGAGGACCTCGGAGAAAATCTAGGACTGGCAATCCTGATTGACGAAGGATCAGCCTCTGCATCCGAAATTGTTGCCGGGGCCATTCAGGATAATGACCGCGGCTGGATCATCGGCCGCCGATCATTCGGTAAGGGACTAGTCCAGGAACAAGCTATGCTTACCGACGGATCGGCGCTTCGCCTGACTACTGCCAGGTATTATACCCCAACCGGCCGTTCAATCCAGAAACCTTACAAAAACGGGTTGGATGATTACTACCACGACATCATGCGCCGATATCGAAAAGGCGAATTCATGACCTCAGACAGCATTCATTTCAATGACAGCCTGAAGTTTACGACCCCGAAAGGCCGTGCTGTTTATGGCGGTGGCGGCATCATGCCCGATTATTTCATTCCTTATGACACCACGGGAATTACCCCTTTCTTTATGAAAATAAACCAGGCCGGCCTGATCTACCGTTACGCGTTGACCTGGTCAGATGAGCACCGCGAAGAACTTTCCGTTTTCACCCGTGTTGATGAACTCTCTGATTATCTCGACTCCAAAAACGTAACCGCTCAGTTCAAAGCTCACCTGATGGCCAAAGACTTTGTCCCTTCCGCATCGGATTGGACAGAATCCAGCCTGATTGTAGAGACCCAGCTCAAAGCCTATATCGCGAGGAATTTCCTCGACAATGAAGGTTTCTATCCAATCATTCAGGCCATAGATAACACCCTGATCCAGGCGGTGGCAATCCTCGGTTCAAGATCTCTTTAACCCGTCGTACCTTCACTCCGTTATAACGGTAAGATTCAATTGGAGGTAAACATGAAAGGTCCCATCCTCTGTGTATTTTAGCACCATGAAAACGAATTTTTTTATTCTGGCTGGCATAATGGCGGTTCTTTCACCGCCTGCCCAGCAGCCGCAGGGAATACTGAAAATTGCAGTCACCACAGACGTGCATGGTGCCTATTTTCCTGCCGACTGGTTCACCGGTAAAAGGATTTCGGGATCTCTGGCACAGGTGAGCAGCTGGGTTAAGGAACAACGGGAGAAGCCTGATCAGGGGTTGATTCTGCTCGATAACGGAGACCTTATCCAGGGAGATCCGGCCTCCTATTATTCAAACTACATCGATACCACCGGCCCCAATATTGCAGCAAGAATCCTCAATTATATGGGCTATGATGCGGCATCAGTCGGCAATCACGACATAGAGGCAGGGCATCCCGTTTATGACAAGCTCCGGCTGGAGTTCCGGTTTCCCTGGCTGGCTGCCAACGCGGTCCGGATTTCGAACCAGAAGCCATGGTTCAGCCCTTACACCATCATCAGACGGGCAGGTTGCAAAGTGGCTATTCTCGGACTGATTACACCTAAAATTCCTGACTGGCTCCCAAGGGAGCTTTGGGCAGGAATGGAATACCGGGATATGATTGAGTCGGCCCGGTACTGGATAAACCAGATTGAAAAAAAGGAAAAACCCGATCTGATGGTGGGCCTCTTCCACTCAGGTGCCGATGCAACCTATGGGTCTCAACAGCCATCAAAACCTTTGAATGAAAATGCCTCCCGGCTCGTTGCCGAACAGGTTGCCGGATTCGATATCATTTTTACCGGCCACGATCACAGGCATTGGAACCTGAAAATAGCCGGACCTGCAGGAGATTCGGTGCTGATACTGGGATCAGAGAGCAGGGCGGAGGAGATTGCGGTGGCGACAATAAGCTCTCAAGGGCATGGGGGCGCAGGGGCACATGGGGTAGAGACGCATAATTATGCGTCTCTACGCGGCGAACATGTTAAAATATCGGATTTCATTCCGGATCCGGATTTCATGCACCAATTTTCCGGTTATATCGACACCGTTCAGAAGTATGTGGACCAACCCGTTGGGATTATTGCAAAAAAAGTAAGTACGGAAGATTCCTATTTCGGTCCATCGGGTTTTACCGACCTGATTCACCGGGCACAACTCGAGCTTACCGGAGCGGATATTTCTTTTACGGCCCCGCTCTCATTCAGGGCTGTACTTGAGGCAGGAACCCTTTCGGTTAAGGACCTTTTCAAACTTTATCGATTTGAAAACCAGTTATATACGATCCGGTTAAGCGGCAGGGAAATTCTCGGATACCTCAACTTTTCCTATTCCCTATGGATGAAACAAATGACTAGTCCGGAGGATCTCATGCTGAACATGCGGCTTCAGCCCGATAATACCTGGCGCTTCCGTAATGCGTCCTATAATTTTGATTCGGCGCGGGGCATCGATTATATTGTCGACCTGACACAGCCAGCCGGATCCATGGTTACTATCCGGAACTTTTCGGACGGCAGTCCTTTTGAGGCGAGCAAATTTTACAAGGTTGCGATGAATTCGTACAGGGCGAGCGGCGGCGGAAACCACCTCCTTCTCGGAGCCGGGCTTGAAAAAACAGAAGCTGAGAAAAGGATCTTGAAAAGTTCGTCGATGGATTTCCGTTTTCTTCTTACCGAATGGATCCGGAAACAGGGAACCGTTGATCCTGTCAGTGGAACGAACTGGAAGGTGATCCCGGAGGATTGGATTCAAAAAGCTGCTCCCAGGGATAAAGCCAGGCTTTTCGGTGCTTCCGGTACTCTTAACTGAATTCCGGTCTATGTTGTTATCAGGAATTTGAGAATACCCTCGGCAGCCAGTTCCTTCTCCTCAAAAAATCCCATATGCCCTGAATGCTCCAGGATTAGCCTTGCGGATCCGGATGGAAGTACGGTTTGCATTGACACCTCCTCAAAGGCGATGTATTTATCTTTTTTTCCGATAATCTGAAGGCAGGGGACCCGGGCTGAAGCAAGAACCGCCGATCTGTCGGGCCGGGCCATAAGGCCACGGATTGCAGCGACAATACCGGCATCTGTTGTTTGCCGGGCGATTCGCTGAGTATAATGAAGTTCCTCCATAAACGAGTTCCGGGTCTCTTCGGCGAACATGTTCGGGATGTTCTGCTGAACCAGGAGATTGCTGTGGCCTTGTTCCACGATACTGATCTCCCGGGTTCGTTTTTCGATCACCGCAGTTGAATCTGCAAGGGTATGACTGTGGAAAAGCGATATTCCACCAAGCCTGTCAGAATGATGCTCAAGGAGCGCCAATGCCGCGTATCCGCCCATGGAGTGGCCTACGACAAAACTCTTTTGAATTCCCAGATGATCAAGGACTCGAACTGTTGCCCGGGCCATTTCATCCATTGTTGAGACCGGACCGGGAACTCCGGATCGTCCGTGGCCCGGAAGATCAATGGAAATAATCCTGAATCCGGCCGGAAAGCCTTTGATAAAGGAATTCCATATGTTGAGCGATTCAAGATATCCGTGAAGAAAAACCAGTGCCGGTCCTTTGCCTTGCTCGCAATATCGGACCGGATAGCCTTCGGAAAGAACAATTCCCGTTTTCATTTAACAAAAATAGCCAATCCGCCGGCAAGATTTTTGCAAAATCGAGGTGAATGGCTAATTTCATCCATTCGTCTAAAACCTATAACTATGTCCAATTTTCTGAACTCTTCCATCGGTAAGAAGTTTCTTGTAAGCATATCGGGACTCTTCCTGATAACCTTTTTGCTGGTGCATCTGGTGGTTAACTCCATGATCCTGTTTGACTCCACAGGGGTGCTGTTTAACCAGGCTGCACATTTTATGGGTACGAATCCCATCATAAAGTTTGTGGAGCCGGTGCTGGCCATTGGGTTCATCCTGCATCTGCTGTATGCAGGTATTGTGACCCTTCAGAACCAGCAGGCACGGCCTGTTGACTACAAGAAGCAACATTCAGGCAACAGCAGCAAGTGGGCATCCAGGAACATGTTTATCCTTGGTTCCCTGATTCTGATTTTTCTGGTGATCCACATTTCCAATTTTTTCTGGAAAATGAGGTTCACCGGTCATGAGCTCCTCGAACAGGGTTCAACCGATGGCGTGGAAAATGCTTATTTATTGGTTACCAGCCTTTTCATCGATTGGTGGTGGATCGATATTGTCTATGTGCTTGGTGCAGTCGCCCTGGGATTCCATCTCTCTCATGCATTCTGGGCAGGATTCCAGACACTCGGACTGAGCAATATCAAATGGCGGAAAAGGCTTGACTTTCTTGGTCTCCTCTACTCTATACTCGTTGCCGGAGGTTTCGCATTAATTCCGGTTTGGGTTAAAATCGCTTCGATGCTATAAATTCGTACGGGAGGGCTTTTATGCCCTCCCGACAAAATAAAAAAGACATGAAATTAAACGCAAAAATTCCATCCGGCCCGTTGGCCGAAAAATGGAGCACATACAAATCCACCCAGCATCTGGTCAACCCCGCCAACAAAAGGAAATTCGACATCATAGTGGTGGGTACGGGGCTTGCCGGAGCTTCGGCAGCCGCATCTCTCGGTGAGCTCGGGTTCAAGGTAAAGAACTTCTGTTATCAGGATAGTCCCAGGCGGGCCCATTCCATTGCCGCCCAGGGCGGGATCAATGCCGCCAAGAATTATCAGAATGACGGCGACAGCGTGTACCGGCTTTTTTACGATACCATCAAGGGAGGCGATTACCGATCACGAGAAGCCAATGTCTACCGGCTGGCAGAAGTAAGCAACCGGATCATCGATCAGTGTGTGGGCCAGGGAGTCCCCTTTGCAAGGGATTATGGCGGGTACCTGGATAACCGCTCTTTCGGTGGTGCTCTCGTATCGCGAACTTTCTATGCCCGGGGACAAACCGGACAACAGTTGCTGCTTGGGGCCTATGGAGCCCTGAACCGTCAGATAGCAGCCGGTAATGTGAAAATGTATACCCGCACTGAGATGATGGATATTGTTGTCATTGACGGGGTTGCTCGCGGTATTATCTCCAGGAACCTTGAAACCGGAGCACTGGAGGCTCATTTCGGCCATGCAGTGGTTCTGGCCACAGGCGGATACGGGAACGTTTATTTCCTTTCAACCAACGCTATGGGATCCAACGCCAGCGCCGCCTGGAAAGCCTATAAAAGGGGAGCCTTCTTCGCCAATCCGGCCTTCGTTCAGATCCATCCCACCTGCATACCGGTTCATGGCGCATCGCAGAGCAAGCTGACACTCATGAGCGAAAGCCTCCGGAACGACGGCCGCATATGGGTGCCAAAGGAAAAGGAGGATGCGGAAAAAATCAGGGCTGGCAAACTAAAGCCAACGGACCTTCCGGATGAAAAACGCGATTATTATCTGGAGAGAAGATATCCCGCCTTCGGGAACCTGGTTCCGCGCGATGTTGCTTCCCGCGCTGCAAAAGAACGCTGTGATGCGGGGTTCGGAGTAGGATCGGGGCAAGCCGTTTATCTTGATTTTAAGGATTCCATCAACCGGCTCGGACAGAAAGTGATCGAAGAACGGTATGGGAATCTTTTCCAGATGTATGAAAAAATAGTGGATGAGAATCCGTATAAAACCCCGATGATGATTTACCCGGCCATCCATTATGCGATGGGCGGACTCTGGGTGGACTATGAACTGCAAACCACGGTTCCGGGGCTGTTTGCCATTGGCGAAGCGAACTTCTCCGACCATGGAGCCAACCGGCTGGGTGCTTCCGCCCTGATGCAGGGGCTCGCCGACGGATATTTCGTTCTTCCCTACACCATACAAAACTATCTGGCCGGCCAGCTGAACGTACCGAGAATGGATCCGGCGGCTAAACCAGAGTTTAAGAATGCACTGGACGCGGTCCGGTCGGATATCGATAAACTGATGAATATCAAAGGAAAACGTACTGTTGATTCTTTGCATAAGGACCTCGGTCTCATTATGTGGGATCATGTCGGCATGGGCAGAAACAAGGTGGGACTTGAGGCCGGCATCAAAAAGATACGGGAGGTCAGGGAAACCTTCTGGCAGGATGTCAGGATCCCGGGAACCGCAGCCGGAATGAATATCGAGCTTGAGAAAGCCAACCGGGTTGCCGACTTTCTGGAACTTGGAGAACTTCTTGCCCAGGATGCACTGCACAGGGAAGAATCATGCGGAGGACATTTCCGTGAAGAGCACCAGATGGACGACGGGGAAGCCCGGAGGAATGATGAAAAGTTCAAGTATGTGGGAGCCTGGGAATATAAAGGTCCGGGAAAAGCAGATGAACTTCACAAGGAACATCTTGATTATGAGTTTATTGAAGTAAAAACCAGGAATTACAAAGAATAATACCATGGATCTTACACTAAAAATATGGCGTCAGGCTGACCGCAAGGCAAAAGGCAGATTTGAGATCTATTCCATCAAGAATATTTCACCCGACAGCTCCTTTCTGGAGATGCTCGATGTGCTTAACGAACAGCTGGTTCGTGATAATGCTGAACCCGTCGCTTTCGACCACGACTGCCGTGAGGGAATCTGCGGAATGTGCAGCCTCTTTATCAACGGACGCGCCCACGGGCCGGACGAGAGCATCACAACTTGCCAGCTTCACATGAGGAAATTCAGGGACGGCGATACCATCGTAATAGAGCCCTGGCGGGCCTGCGGTTTCCCGGTAATCAAGGACCTGATTGTCGACAGGAATGCCTTTGACAAGATCCTGCAGGCCGGTGGATTCATCTCGGTGAACACCAACAGCGTGCAGGACGGAAATGCCATTATCATTCCCAAGGAAAAATCTGATGAAGCCATGGACGCAGCAGCATGTATTGGCTGCGGTGCCTGCGTGGCGACATGCAAGAACTCCTCGGCCATGCTTTTTGTGGCATCCAAGGTTTCTCAACTCGCGCTTCTTCCGCAAGGGAAACCCGAAGCGGTGAGACGTGCCAAAGCCATGGTGGCCAAAATGGACGAACTGGGATTTGGTGGCTGCACCAACACCGGTGCCTGTGAAGTGGAGTGCCCGAAGAACATTTCACTGGCCCATATCGCCAGGCTGAACAGGGAGTTTCTGCTGGCGAACCTTAAGCCTTAGGAGGGGCACAAGGGCTTAGGGGCATAGGGGCTTATAGTCTTAAAGTCTAGTAGTCTCTTAGTCTCATAGTCTCTTAGTCTCTTAGTCTCATAGTCTAACAAATGCCTTTATAGTTGCTATCTCCAGGCCAACGCTCTCTCCATGGGGAGCAATCTCGTATTCGCCTACTGCGGCTGGTATGATAAAGGTTTCGGCGTAATGGACCACGAAAGGGTCAAACCTGTTTTTCGGCGAAGTTATGATTGCCTCTCGTCCTTCCACCAGATTAAGCACGTTAACGGTTCCCCTTGTATTGTGAAGGACCGGCCCTGTGAACCAGTGGCGGTGGGTTTCGATAAATTCAAGTTTATGAAGCCCCGTCTTCTCCTCCCGCCATCCATCTCCTGATGTCAGGGGTTCAATCGGACTGACCAGTTCCCGCCGGGTAAATTCCGAGCGACGATTCCATTGAATAACCCGGGCCGCATGGTCAATATTGATCGGGCGGGGTTTGCCATCCAGGCCAGGCCGGGCCCAATCCCAGAGCTTGAAAGTAAAGATATAGGGGGTTGCACTGATTTCAAGCACCATGGCATTCTTCCCGGAGCAATGAACCGTTCCGGCCGGTATGAGAAAGTGATCATGTTTTCGGGCAGGCCAGATGTTGACAAAATCTTCGGCTTTGAATTCCGGTCCGCCGGCGTCCGCATCCCTGAGGGCGCTGATCATGTCTTCCGGATCCGCACCATCGCGGATTCCCAGATAAACGGTGGCATCCTCCCCGGCATCCAACAGATAATAACTTTCATCCTGGGTATAGGACATCCCGAATTTTTCGCGGATATAGGAAGTCAGCGGGTGAACCTGCAGACTCAGGTTTCCTCCTCCCATAGTATCGAGAAAATCAAACCGGATGGGAAACTCCCGGCCGAAACGGTCCAGAATGCTTTTCCCAAGAAGGTTTTGGCTTTCGAAAAGAACCAGGTTGACAGACGGTGTTTCGAATACTATCCCCCCTGCATTGAACAACAAACTGTTTTCCTCCGGTACGCAATCGAAACACCACGCATAATTATCGGCGTCCGGATCAAGGCCACAAACCTTTTTCATCCACTGGCCGCCCCAGGGGCCGGGATCAAAATATGGAACTACCCGGAAAGGTCTCTCAGAACAGTTCCGAAGGCCGGTTTTTAAAGCTGAGGCGGCGAGCATTTTGGGAAAGTCCGCCCGGTTTGTATCCAGATAATAGTCGATCCCGTCCCAAAGTCTTTCCTTCAGCCTGTCGCAAACCCTCCAGTCGACGAAATATCCCCGCTTATACTGAAGACTGAACTCCTCAAGATGGTCATCAATCCCAAGTCCGGATACCCGATTTCTCCGCATCCTGAGCTGGATTTCCCAACGGGCCATATCGGCATACAGAAGAAGGTCAAAACTTACGGGTATGAGCGCAGCCCCCGGTCCGAAAATCACTGCCACTCCCTCATCCATCATGTCAATCCTGGCTCGCAGCGCTCTCAGTTGTCCTGGATCAAGGAAATCATCCATGATCAGCCGGGTCATGAATCCGAAGATCCGGTCGTCGGTCACATCCGGCCAGGTGAGTGAACGGATAACAGTCTCCGTTTTTTGGGCTGTGCGGGAATCTATCAGGAGATCCGGTTTCAGGAGCGAGATACCGGCGATCAACTCTTCAAAAAGAATGCCTGTATAGCACTCAATAACAATGACCTTCTTCTTCTTACCCTTCAGTTTTCCATCAGCCAGTACCTGAGCAGCAATCGCATTCCAGCCCTGATGGATTAGAGCTTTGAGGGGGATGGAGGGGGATAGGTCATAGTTGGAGTTCATGGGGAAATCATAAGGCTCAAGGCTCAAGGCTCAAGACTCAAGGCTCAAGGAAGTGGGAAAATTTGACGTGAGACTTGTGCCTTTTACCTTACAGCATTATTTTTTCAACCTCCTCAACCGTCTTCGGTACGGGTTTGCCAAGCACCTTTCCGCCGGTTTCGGTAACAAGGACATCGTCCTCGATCCGGATGCCGCCGAAGTCCTTGTACTTTTCAACCTCGGAATAGTTAATAAATTCTTTGTGCAGCCCCTCCGACCTCCACTGGTCGATCAGGGCCGGAATAAAATAGCAACCGGGTTCAACGGTCAGGACAAAGCCCGATTGGAGTCTGCGTCCAAGTCGAAGAAAAGCAAGACCAAACTGGCTGGCCGGTTGGATCTCATCGTCATATCCGACGTAAATCTGGCCAAGGTTTTCCATGTCATGCACATCGAGGCCCATCATGTGCCCCAGTCCATGTGGGAGGAAGAGGGCGTGAGCACCGGCAGCCACTGCATCGGCCATGTTTCCTTTCATGAGCCCGATCGATTTCAGACCTTCAGCCAGTGTCAGGGCGGCCAGCAGGTGGATATCCCTGTACAGGACGCCAGGTTTGACAGCTTCAATGCCTTTCATGTTGGCGGCAAGAACTGCTTCATAAACAGGCTTCTGGCGTGCATCGAATGTACCCCCGACTGGCATTGTGCGGGTGAGGTCGGAGGCATAATGCATACCGGTTTCGCAACCCGCATCCACCACCAGCAACCTGCCTTTTTGCAGATACTGGCTATGGTCATGATTATGAAGTGTTTGTCCGTTCATGCTAAGGATTACCGGAAAGGAGACAGGGCCTCCGTTCGCCATGGCAATCCCTTCGATTGTACCTGCAATCTCCTGCTCCCATACCCCTGGTTTGGCCATCTTCATGGCAGTGGTGTGCATAAGAAATGCTGTGCCGATGGCCTTCTCAATCTCTGCAATCTCGCCCGCATCCTTGATAGAACGTTGCGCAATCACTGCCTTAATCAGGGGTAATGAAGAGTCAGCCTTCAGGTCTGCGGCCGGAATTTTGAGCAGCCGCTGCAGCTCGAGGCTGGTTTCGCCGCGGTAGGGCGGCAGGAAATGGACCTTCCGGCCTTGTCCAACAGCCTTATCAATCACTGGCCCGAGCCCGCCGTAGGGTGCGGTGTGTGTAACTCCCGCTCCGGCGGCCAGATCCCTGATTGATGGCAATACTCCCATCCAGATGATGTCATCCATATCGACATCATTCCCGAAAATCCAGTCCTCGCCCGAATCAAGGTCCATCAGGCCTGCCAGGCCGGGATGATCCAGTCCGAAGAAATAAAGAAAGGTGCTGTCCTGCCGGAAATGGTACTGATTTGCCGGATAATTGAATGCGGCATCCACGTTTCCGGGGAGCAGAATGATCCCTTTCCCGGCATCCTGCCTGAGCCTGGCTCTGCGGTTGCTATATACGGTTGCGTCAAACATCGGAATTAAAATTAAAGTGTGAACGAAGATACATTTTTCCTATTTTAATCCTGATATTTCGGGATGCCCTACCGACGATTACCTACTACTGATGTAGCCCGGCTCAATGCCCTGCATTCCTCTGCCCGTATGGCCGGAATTTCGGATCCGGATCAACTGGCCTATTCCGTTGAGCATCTGCACCCCCTAAGAAATATTGTCGCCAGGCTTGAGGGGGCCAAGCACCTCCAAAACCAGGCCCGCGGTAACCGTATCGCTCTTAACCGCAGCTATCAGCCCAAGCTCCTAAAAACCCGCCTATACCTCTCTCATTTCATTCAGGTTCTCAATCTGGCGATCCAGCGGGAAGAGATTCCGGCATCTGCCCGTACGTTTTACGGACTGGATCCAACCGGAAGCCGTTTGCCGGAATTGAGGACTGACCGGGATGTTCTTGACTGGGGCAAGAGAATAACTGAAGGTGAGGCAAACCGGATCAAATCAGGCGGAATCCCGGTGATGATGCCCAATATCAGCCGGGTGCGCGTATGGTACGACCAGTTCCGCGACGGTTACTATTCACAGATTACCACAATAAAATCGATCCGCCGGGCCGATGATCAGATCGCCGAAGTGCGCAGGGAGGTGGATTCTCTACTGGCCAGGGTGTGGGATGAGATTGAGGCACACTTCAGGCACCTGCCTGAGGAAGAAATGCACGAACGGTGTGCGGAGTATGGGGTGGTTTATGTAAAAAGAAAAGGGGAAAAGTCGGATCGTCATGATTGGTGAAGCGGTCCATATTGTTCGGTACGAAATGGATCCGGTCCCCGCTTTCGCGGGGATGACAACGCTCCGAGGCAAGGGATCCTGGCTTTCGCCAGGATGACAGTTCTGGCCTAACCGGTAACCGGTAACCGGTAACTGGCAACTATTTCAAAAGTGCCGAAAGTTCCTTCTTCAGGGTTTCAAATTCATCCTTCCTGAATCCCATTGAGGTAAGGATAAGTCGGCTCTCTTTGTCGAAGAGATAATTTCTAGGAATAAAGCGGGTGGCAAATTTGCTGTAAACTTCCCGTTTCTCATCCAGATAAAATGGCATGGTGAACTTCTTCTTCTCAACAAACGGGGCCACTTTATCTACAACCTCTTCACGGTCGATGATCAGAAGCATGAAGTCCTTGTTATTCTTGTATTTAGCCCAGATGTCGCTTTCAACAAAAGGGAGTTCCGTATTGCAGGGTGGGCACCAGGTGGCAAAAAAATTGATCAGGACAACTTTCCCGTAAAGGTCATCGGAGGTGACTGTTTTCCCATCGAGGGTTTTCAGCGTGAATTCGGGCATGTCATCACCTGTCTTAAGCAGGTTGGTGGTGTCAGATTCCTGGGCAGTCAGGGGAAGTGCTGCGAGGCACAGGAGGAGGGAGAGGGTTGCGAAGTGTTTCATAGTTGCTGGTTACTGGTTATTGGTTAGGCCGGCGCTAAGGCCGGCCGGTACACTTGTCATCCCCGCGAAAGCGGGGACCGCGGCCCTTTTAGCGCGGTACTCAAGGGATCCGGTCCCCGCTTTCGCGGGGATGACAACGCTTCAAGCATCAGGCGTTACGATCTTTGATTTTTGGTAAAAGTAATAAATTGCCCCGATTGCGATTATTGTGGCTGGAAGTGCCCATAGCCAGGCCGATGGGCCTGAGCCCAGCTGGTCGAGCTGATCGGGGCTGAAGCGCTCGGGGGAAATATAGGTTGCCGTTACCGGCAAAAAGTTATTGATAAAGTGAGCGATGATCGCATACCACAGATTCCCCGACCAGAAAACGAGATACCCGAACAATAGTCCGAGGACGAGCCGCGGGAGAAATCCGTAAAACTGCATGTGAAAAGCTGAAAAAACGATGGCGGTCACCAGGATCGCCCAAGGCGGGTTCCTGAACCATTTAATCATCAGCTTCTGGAGCACTCCCCGGAAAAAGAACTCTTCCCCGAAAGCCGGGAGGAGGGCGATCATGAAAACGTTGATGAGGTACCCACCAAACGTATTGACTGTAAGGAAAGCCGTGGTCATATCTCCGGCCTGTGCCTCAGTGCGCTGCATCCATCGTTCCAGCCCTGCCAGTAAACCTGGAAGCTGCATACTTTCGTTGAGCATTGCCAGAAGGTTGAGTGCAGGCATAACAGAGATCAGGATAATAAAGACCAGGCCGGCTCTTTTTTCATCGGGCTTTTTATCAACCTCAAGATAAGTCCAGGAATTACGTATTGTAAACCAGCCAATCACAATCGGAGGAATAATAAAAAGCGCAATGGCCTGGGTAATCTGAAGGTATTTCAGGAGCGGTATATTGTCGGGATTTGTAATATCCAGTGCACTCGTCAGAGAGGCTAGCGGAACCTCGAACAGGAAAATCGCTGGGATAAGTGACAGGATCGAAATGACAATAAAGGAGATCAGCGTGATCAGGATGGCAAACAGGATTTGCACCAGGGGGTGACGGGAGGCTATATAGCTGGTTTCCATAGGAAGCGAAAATAGTAAAAATGTTCAAGC
>Ga0154558_1003_pt1 | contig 42336 bp, 35 predicted proteins | sample RifGroF2_FD_105701 | JGI IMG/M metagenome (GOLD analysis project Ga0154558, IMG submission 105701) | Bacteroidetes bacterium GWF2_49_14 | reverse complement strand
GGAGGTGGAAGTAATCGTGGCAACCATCGCTTTCGGGATGGGTATCGACAAGCCGGATGTCAGGTATGTCCTTCATTATGATATACCCAAAAGCCTTGAGGGTTATTACCAGGAGACCGGCAGGGCTGGGCGTGACGGAGGAGAGGGGAATTGCATCGCCTTTTACAGTTATAAGGATATCCAGAAGCTCGAGAAATTCATGCAGGGCAAGCCTGTTGCGGAGCAGGAGATCGGAAGGCAATTACTGCATGAAACAGCCTCATATGCAGAGTCTTCCATTTGCCGACGCCGGCAGCTTCTGCATTACTTCGGCGAAGAATATCAAAAGGACAATTGCGAGAATTGCGATAATTGCCTCAGTCCGAAAACACAGTTTGAAGGGAAGGATTATATCGCAATGGCTTTGGATGCCGTGCTGGAGGTGAAGGAAAAGTTTAAGCCAGAGCATGTTGCAAAAGTATTGACCGGTCAGGTCAACTCAGCCATCCGGACCTATAAACACAATCATCTTGAAATATTCGGACAGGGGAGTGAGAAGGATGAGCGGTTCTGGCAGGCCGTACTGCGGCAGGCATTGATTGGCCAACTGCTTGACAAAGACATAGATAATTACGGCACCTTAAAACTTACCGATGCCGGGAAGCAATTTCTTGATGAACCTGTTTCCTTTATGTTAACTGAGGACCCGAGTTACGAAGAATCCGATGACCAGAAAGCTCCCAGGGGTGGTGGTGCCGGTGCGGTTGATCCGGAACTGTTCAGCCTACTTAAGGATCTGAGAAAGAATATCTCCAAAAAACACAATCTTCCGCCATTTGTAATTTTCCAGGACCCATCCCTGGAGGATATGGCTGTTTATTACCCGATCCGGACCGAGGAGCTGGCCAACATGACAGGGGTGGGTATGGGCAAAGCCCAGCGGTATGGCAAAGATTTCGTGGAGCTGATCAAGAAATATGTCGAGGAAAAAGAAATCGAAAGGCCTCAGGATCTGGTGGTCCGGTCTATCGTAAACAAATCGAGCATGAAGGTCTCCATTATCCAGAGTGTTGACCGCAAGGTGCCCCTTGACGTAATTGCGGAATCGAAGGGGCTGGAGATGAATGAGATGCTTAAGGAAATCGAATCCATCGTGAACAGCGGGACCAAGCTTAATATCGATTACTTCATCGATGAGGTAATGGACGAGGAACATCAGGAAGAAATTTACACCTATTTCAAGGAGGAAGCGGAAACGGAATCGGTTGAGGATGCGTTGTCGGAACTCGGGGAAGATGACTATACCGAAGAGGATATCAGGTTGATACGTATCAAGTTCATCTCCGAAATGGGTAACTAATCACCAAAATCAGACTATGATTGTTTTAGAAACTGACCGGCTTGACAAGTCCTACGGGGCAGTTCATGCAGTCAACCAGCTGTCGCTTACCGTGGAATCCGGACAGGTATACGGGATTCTCGGACCGAACGGCAGCGGAAAGACCACAACCCTGTCCATGCTGATGGGAATCGTGGCACCCGACGGAGGATCGTTCCGCTGGTTCGGGGAGAAACCTTCGCCGGCCGCGAACATCAGAATAGGAGCTCTTATTGAGACCCCGAATTTTTATCCGTACCTGAGCCTTGAGCAGAACCTTAAGGTGGTATGCCGGATTAAGGGTATCGATGAGAGCGATATCTCCCGGGTGCTTTCACTGGTAAGCCTGCGTGAGCGCCGTCGGTCAAGGTTTGCCACCTTATCCCTGGGAATGAAGCAGCGTCTGGCATTAGGAGCGCTGCTGCTCGGGGATCCGGAGGTTCTGGTGCTCGATGAGCCTACAAACGGGCTTGATCCTGAGGGAATTGCAGAAGTCCGGAACCTGATCCGGCAGGTGGCTTCAACGGGTAAGACCATTCTCCTGGCAAGCCATATTCTGGATGAAGTGGAGAAGGTGTGCACCCATGTGGTGGTACTGAAGAAGGGGAATAAACTGGCAGAGGGAAAGGTCGACAGCCTGATACAGGGCAGGGATCTGGTTATTCTGGAGAGTGAGGAACCCGAAAAGCTGAATAGTTCCCTGAGTCAGTCCCCGCTGGTGGAATCCTTCAGCCGTGAAGGGCTTGAATTCAGGGTTGAACTGAAGCCCGATGTTAAGCATGCCGATCTTAACCGGGAGCTGATTGGTTCCGGAATTGTTCTTTCCCGGATGGAGGTCCGGAAGAACCGGCTGGAAGATCAGTTCCTCGAACTGGTTAAACAATCTAAACCCCCGATGCCATGATGAAGCTTTTAAAGATTGAATCCATCAAGGTGCTGCCTTACCGGGTGTTCCAGATACTTGGGATTTTATATGTAGGGTCCTTTCTGATTTCCATCATTATCATCCCGAACATCAAGCTGGAAGCTTCGATGGTGGACAACCAGGATATCCTGAATTTCAAGTCACTTTATATTTTCCCGGAGATATGGAAAACCTGGGCCTACCTGGCTGCAAAATCCAATATTTTCCTGGCCATCATACTTCTGTTTCTGGTGGGAAACGAGTATTCCTTCAACATGTTCCGCCAGCAGGTGGTGAACGGTCTTTCAAGATCGGAATTGCTGAATGGCAAATTGCTGGTTATTATTGGAATTGCTCTGGCCAACACGATTATAATTTTCATTTTCGGCCTGATCTTCGGGTTTATTTACTCCTCGGGATACTCCTTCAGCGATGTGTTTTCCAACCTCTGGATGCTGGGAATCTACTTCATTCAGGCAGTTGCCCACATGCTCTTTGCCCTGATGCTGGCCGTCTGGCTGCGGAATAAAACCCTGGCTATCGTGGTACTTATCATCTACCAGGTTATCCTGGAGCCGATCATCCGCCTTGTGGTAAAGAAATATGTATGGACCAAGCTGGGCCTGTTTTTCCCGATGCGTGTCATCACCCGGCTCACTCCGCTGCCCGACCTGACTCTTACGGAGTTTTTTAAGACTAATTCCGATTTTCAGGACTTTACGGTTTCTTTGCCAATTTGGGCCAATTTACTGTTGGCGGTGGGGTATGGGACAATATTTTATCTAATCAGCAGGCAGATATTGCGAAAACGGAACCTGTAGGGACGCATACATACGTCCGGGGTAGGGGGGTGGGACAGAAATCCCCGGGCTGAACCCCGGGGTTACTGATGTCTGTCGAAGATGCTTATCTGGCCATTCCTAAGATTCTTACTATATTAAATATCAGTACCTTGCGTTATTCAATAACTCTAATCAGCAAGGTAGAAGGTTACTCATCAGTAACCCCGGCCTTCAGGCCGGGGGTTTTGTCCCACCCCCGTACGTCATTTCCACCTGACCCGGCCCATCATGGCCCAACCCGCGGCAAAAACAATGTAAAACGGATAGAGGATCTGTACCGGCAGGAACCAGATGAGTAGTGGCTTGCACTGATAGAAACCCGTGGCGAGCAGGAGGAGAGGGAAGTCGGCCAGTGATTTCAGTAAGAACAGAAGGATGGGGAGAATGGGAGACCCGGAGAAAAAGAGGGCTGCCAGAATGGATATCAGAATGGAGAGGTTGGAGAGGAAAACCAGGACCGTTGTGAGAATCATCAGGGGATCGGTATACCCCCTGGCCTTTGAGGCCCAGCGCTGGCGCTGCCGGAGGGAAGCGAACAGGCTGCCGGCGGGCCTTGATTCAATGATTGCAGAGTGATCGAGGTTGAACCGGATGGTTTTGCCCGGAATCCGTTTCATGGATTGCAGCAGAAATACATCATCACCAGAAACGAACCGGTTGTCAAGGTCGTTTACAATCAATTTATAATCTGAAGCTCTTACTCCGATGTTTGGCCCCTGGATCATCACCGGATGACCGAGCCCTGCCGCTCCTGCCGAAGAAGCTGCGAGGCTGAGAAACTCAAGCTTTTGAATCTTCTCCTGCCAGGTTAGAGCGGGGCTTAGAACCACCGGCCCTGCAATCAGGTCAGCATTCGTATTCTGAAAGAATCCGGCCATTGACCGGATCCAGAATGGGCCGGGACGGCTGTCGGCGTCGGTCAGCAGGATCAGTTCTCCTGTTGCGGCCTGCATGCCTGCCTTGAGTGCAGCCTTTTTACCGCCTTCCGGACCCATAAGACGCACCAGTTGGGTGGCAGGATTCCCGGCTATCAAGGATTCCAATAATTCCCGGGTTCCGTCGTCTGAATGATCATCGATCCATATTACTTCATGGAATTCCTTCGGGTATTCCTGGCGTTCAAGTGCTTTTATCAGGTCACCGATGTTTTCCTGTTCGTTACGGCAGGGTATCAGGACACTGACACGGACCGCTGGGAAAGGAGCCTGATATTGCCTGACAGGTGCTCGCAGCCAGCCGATGATAAAGGCGCCTATGAGAATAAAGTAACCCGATACGATCAGCAGAAGTACTATGGAGAGCGGATCAGTCATGTGTTTCCAGCTTGATTTTCCGGAGCAGGAATACACCGATCAGGGCGGGGATCATGATGTTTATGATCCAGATGGTAAAGGTAGTGAAAACGATAGCAGGAACGTCAGTGGTATAGGCACCCAGGATCAGGATGGCGACGGAACCGCGGACGCCAAGGTCACCAACGGTGGGTACCGGTATGAAATGTAGGATCAACTGGAGCAGGGCGATTGCGGAGAGTCCCGTGAAAATATCGAGATGAATGTTGAAGAAGTGAAGGATCAGATAATACTGGGTGATATAGGTGATAAACTTGATCGTTGAAAAGGCGAGCAGAAAGGTTTTATCCCGACCCGAGACCCCGGTCAGAGCGTACAAAAAGGGATGAAAGACCTTGAGCCATTTGAATTTCTGAAAATATCCGGAGAGGCGGTCGATAGCGAAAAAGAGGACGATCAGGATCAGTCCTGAAATGATGGCGACAGAGAAAGTCAGCATCCAGGAGTTGGAGTGATCCCGTAGAAGGTATTCGTTCGACGGCAGGTATGCCGCAGCTCCGATCAGACCGATGGTTATGGTGACCACCATCTGAGAAAGTACGCAAAGAAAGGTGAGGCCAGTACCTGCCAGCCGGTTGCCTTGTTTGAGGATAAGCCCCCGCGTGATGATATCGCCAATCCGGTTAGGGGTTGTGATTGCCATGGCCAGGCTGGATAGCACACCCTGCATAGCTCGCAGGTAGGTGACCCGTTCCAGTCGGTTAACCATTCGCTGCCATTTGATGGCCTCGGAGGAAAAATTCAGAAAGATCAGCAGGATGGCAGCAACGAGAAACCAGAACCTGTGGCCCCTGAAAGCCTCAGCCAGCCGGGGCATAGCCTGATCCCAATGCTCAAAAACGACGAGCCTGTAAACCAGGTAGGCAGTGGCAATCAGGGCCAGTGAGGCCTTGATCAGGTTGGACTGCAGTCGGGTGATCTTCAAATTCGTTACTTTTGGGGCCGGGTTAGCGGGTTGGGGTAAATATAACAGAAACAAATCGATATGTCGGACAGGGTCAGGGCGAAAAAGAGTATGGGTCAGCATTTTCTGACACATGCACCCACGGCGGAGCGCATCGTTGAGGCCCTCGACGGCGGGACCAGCGGGATTGTCCTGGAAATCGGGCCCGGCATGGGGGTTCTGACCCGGGGCCTGCTTGAGCGGTTTGGTGAAAGGCTGTGGGCAGTTGAACTCGACCGCGAATCGGTTGGGTATCTCCATGATCATTATCCTGATTTAACACCCAGAATAATCAGCAGCGATTTTCTTAAGCTGGATCTGTCGATTGCCACGCCGGGCCAGGTTGCGGTGATTGGGAATTTCCCGTACAATATCAGCTCCCAGATTTTATTTCGTGTGCTTGAATACCGCGAACAGGTTTTTGAGGTTGTAGGAATGTTCCAGCGGGAGGTGGCACGAAGGATTGCGTCGGGGCCGGGATCGAAGGAATATGGAATCCTGAGTGTTCTGATGGGTGCATTTTATGACAGCCAATATCTGTTTACCGTAAATGAGGAGATGTTTCGTCCGCCGCCCAAGGTAAAATCAGGTGTGGTCAGGTTCACCCGAAAGGATGACATCAGCCTGCCCTGCCGGCCGGAGACGCTGTATAAGGTGGTTAAGATGGCTTTTAACCAACGCCGCAAAACGTTGCGGAATGCCCTTTCCGCGCTGTGGTGTCCTGAACTCGAAGCAACCGGCTTCGGCGGCCAGAGGGCCGAGCAGCTGGGGGTGGGGGAGTTTTTGGAGATGGCTGTTGTTGTGGAGACAGTCAGACTGTAAGACTGTAAGACCAAGAGACTGAGAGACCGGGAGACGGGTGGGTGAAGTGACGATTCTTCCTTATGCCCTTATGCCCTTACACCGTTTGTATCGCCACCACCGGATTGAGTTTTGAGGCCCGGTAGGCGGGGGCGAAGCCGGCGATGATGCCTATAACTGCGGAGATTGAGAGGCCGAGGATGATATTGTTGAGGCCAAGGACGATTTTGAATTCCATCATCGTGTTTGCGATGAGGGAGCCCACAAAGATCAGCAGGAGCCCTACGATGCCGCCCATCACTGCAAGGGCAACAGCTTCAAAGAGAAATTCGAAGAGCACGAATGAACTTCTTGCCCCTATAGCTTTTTGAATCCCGATAATCCTGGTTCGCTCGCGGACCGACACGAACATGATGTTGGCTATCCCGAATCCCCCTACCAGGATGGCAAATCCGCCAATGATGAAACCGGCAATGTTCAGGGTCACAAACAGCTGGTCAAATGCATTTGAAATCATCGAAAGGGTATTCAGTGAGAAGTTGTCTTCCTGAATGGGTTTTAATTTCCTGATGGATCTCATGATGCCGGTCAGCTCATCGACCATTTCGTCGATCGGAATACCGGTTTTTGATTTAACCATCAGTGTGGGCTGAACACCGGATCCGCGGATATTGATGAGAGTCCTTGCGTAATTCAAGGGTATCAATACCAGCTGGTCGTTACTGCCCATATTGATTCCTTCCCCCTCCTTTTTAAAGATCCCCACAACCTCTGCTTTCGCGGAGGATATTTCAATGGTTTTGCCAAGTGGTGTTTCGCCCGGGAAAAGATCGTCGGCAATCTTACGTCCGATCACGGCCACATTGGTACCCGACCGGAATTCAGCCTGGCTAAGAAACCGTCCCTCTTCCACTTCAAAGGTGCGAACCTTTTCGTAGTCCTCCGAAACTGACAGGACCATGATGTCATTGACCGAATTGGTCTTGTAGCTCAGGTTTCTTTGCCCCTGAATCGAGAAGGCTGCTGCTTCAACAGTCCTCGACCGGCTTATGATATCATTCATCTCACGCAATTCCGGCTCAGGCCGCTGGATGTATTTCCACCATTGAAATCCGGGACCGAATGCCATTGGCCATTTCTGGATATATACGACATTGTCGCCAAGCTCGGCTATGTTTTTACGGATGGTGCGCCCGAGAGAATCGACGACCGTGAAAACGGAGACGATGGCAAATATTCCGATGGTTATGCCCAAAAGCGAAAGGATAGTGCGGAGCTTGTTAGCGATCAGCGAGTGGATAGCGAACCCTATGCTGTCGCGAAAGATGCGAACCCAGATGATCGTTGACCGGAAGCGGTTTGTCATAGAGGGCAAAATTAGTCATTTATTTGGGTGCCATCAGGCAGGAAATTGATATATCTGCCTATTTTTAATAAATTTGCAAATCTTAAAACGAGGGAGGTTGATTATCGAAAGGCATATCAGGACAGCTCTAATTTCCGTCTACCATAAGGATCGGCTCGATGAAATAGTTGTAAAACTTAATCAGTTGGGCGTCAGGCTAATCAGTACCGGAGGAACGGCGGATTTTATTGAATCGCTGGGTTTGCCTGTTGACAGGGTGGAATCCCTGACCGGATATCCGAGCATTTTAGGGGGCAGGGTCAAAACCCTGCATCCAAAAGTATTTGGGGGAATACTGGCCAGGCGTTCACAATCAGGCGATCTCGAGAGTTTAAAATCCTATGAAATTCCGGAGATAGACCTGGTCATTGTCGACCTCTATCCTTTTGAGCAGACGGTGGCATCAGGCGCTTCACTGCCTGAGATCATTGAAAAGATTGATATTGGCGGCATCTCACTGATCCGCGCCGCCGCTAAGAATTATGAGGATGTACTGATCGTTCCCTCAGTTGAATATTATTCTCCGCTGCTGAATCTGCTTGATGAGAAGCAGGGGTTGACTACTGATGCAGACCGGTATGAATATGCAGTTGCGGCTTTTGCGGTCAGCAGTCACTACGATTCAGCCATTTACAATCATTTAGCCAGTCCTGCTCCTGCCCGGTTCCGTAAAAGTGCGGGTCCCTCACGCTCTCTTCGCTATGGCGAAAATCCCCATCAGAAGGGGACCTTTTACGGGGATTTTGACGGAATGTTTCAACAATTGCACGGCAAGGAGATTTCCTATAACAACTTGCTGGATATTGAGGCCGCCATTGCCCTGATTGATGAATTCAGTGAGACAACCTTCGCCATTCTGAAGCACAACAATGCCTGCGGAATCGCATCACGTTCTTCCCTCCTTGAAGCCTGGCAGCTGGCACTTGCAGCAGATCCGGCCTCGGCATTTGGGGGAATCCTGATTACCAATGCAAGCATTGATAAGACTACGGCAGAAGAGATCAATCAGCTGTTCTTTGAGATCATTCTGGCTCAGGCGTATGAACCGCAGGCCCTTGAGATACTTAAGCAAAAGAAGAACCGGATCATCCTGATCCGCAAACCTGATTTCAAACTTCCGGCCGTTCAGTTCAGGAGCCTTCTGAACGGGGTTCTGTTGCAGGACCGCGATTTAAAGCGGGAAACATCAGCCGACATGCGGGTTGTGACCACAGTTGCACCGGCTGAAGATGTGATTGATGACCTTCTTTTTGCCAACATTCTTGTAAAACATACCAAATCGAACGCCATAGTGCTGGCTAAGAACAAGCAGCTCTATGCCAGCGGCACCGGCCAGACTTCCCGCGTGGATGCCCTCAGGCATGCTATTGCCAAGGCGCGGAGTTTTGGTTTCGATCTTAACGGGGCTGTCCTTGCCTCCGATGCTTTTTTCCCCTTTGCCGACAGCGTGGAGATCGCCTTTCAGGCTGGCGTCAGGTCGGTGATCCAGCCCGGAGGCTCCGTGCGGGATCAGGATACAATTGATTATTGCAATGCCAACGGTATCGGTATGGTTTTTACCGGAATCCGACATTTTAAACACTAATACGCAGGAGATAAAACATGGGTCTATTTTCATTTCTGACTCAGGAGATTGCCATTGATCTTGGTACGGCGAACACCATCATCATCCACAACGATAAGATTGTGGTTGACGAGCCCTCGATTGTGGCCATTGATGTAGCCACCGGAAAACTCTTTGCCCTCGGTGAGAAAGCAAGGCAAATGCATGGGAAAACCCATGATAACATCAAGGTTATTCGTCCTTTGCGCGATGGTGTCATTGCTGATTTTAATGCTGCTGAGCTGATGATTCGCGGGATGATCAAAATGATCTCCGAGAAACAGAAGTTTGTCAGCCAGTCCCTACGCGTGGTAATTGGCATACCATCCGGGAGTACAGAGGTTGAGATCCGGGCGGTACGCGACTCTTCAGAGCATGCCGGCGCCCGCGAAGTGTACATGATTTATGAACCGATGGCCGCAGCTCTCGGGATCGGACTCGATGTTCTGGCTCCTGATGGAAACATGGTCGTGGATATCGGCGGCGGTACCACGGAGATTGCGGTTATCGCGCTGGGAGGAATTGTCTGCAACGAATCGATGCGTATTGCCGGTGATGAATTTACGCTTGATATTCAGGCCTATATGCGTCATCAGCATAATATTAAGGTCGGTGAAAAGACCGCAGAGGATATCAAGATAAATGTAGGAGCCGCGCTGCCGCTTCTGGCCAATCCGCCGCAGGATTATATTGTCAGAGGACCAAACCAGATGACAGCGCTTCCGATTGAGCTTCCGGTTTCTTACAGCGAAGTCGCCCATTCACTCGATAAATCCCTCTCCAAGGTTGAGACGGCCATCCTGAGCGTACTCGAACGCACCCCTCCGGAACTTTATGCGGATATTGTGAATAACGGCATCTACCTGACGGGGGGAGGGGCTTTGCTGAAGGGACTTGACAAGAGACTGACCGACAAGATCAATATCCCCTTTAAGGTTTCTGATGATCCGCTTCATGCAGTTGCCCGCGGAACTGGAATTGCCTTAAAGAATATCGGACGTTTCCCGTTCCTGATGCGATAGCTGATGAGCGATGCAAAACCTCATCCGATTCATAATCCGGTTTAGTTTCCAGATTATCTTCGTAATCCTGGAGGTTTTTGCTCTCGCACTCCTTTTTCGGAATAATCCGCTGCCAAACGCCCGGCTCTACCAGGCGACACAGGGCATGAACAGCTTTTTTTACAACCAGACCAGCCAGCTTACAAAATTCTTTAACCTGACTACCGAGAATGCCGCTCTCGTAACAGAAAATGCAAGGCTGAGACATGAACTGGCACGGATGGCACCGCTGGAAGACCGGGAATCATTTAAAACCCTTGCTAATCCTGCCTATAGCTATGATTTCATACCCGCCCGGGTTATCAACAATACTGTAAACAAGCAGAATAACTATATTACTCTTGACGTTGGAACATTGCAGGGCGTGCGTCCGGATATGGGAGTGGTGGGGCCTCAGGGCATCGTGGGAATGGTAAGGAGTGTGTCGCCGAATTTTTCAACGGTTATCCCCGTTCTCAACTCGAAGTTCAGGGGCAGTGTCAAGCTTGCTGTACAGGGCTATTTTGGAACCCTTTCATGGCCAGGACACAGCTACCGCGAAGCCATTGTATCGGAAATACCTAGTCATGTTATTGTTTATGAGGGAGATACGTTGATAACCAGCGGCCTCACCTCAATCTTTCCCGAGGGAGAAATCGCAGGATTTGTCACCAAAGTTGATCGCACCCCTGCCGGGAGTTTCTTTGAGCTGAAGGTAAGACTCAGCCAGGATTTTAAAAAGCTTACCCGTGTGTACGTAATCCGGAATTTCTCAAAGACCGAAATGCTCAGGCTGGAGGAACAAACCTATGATTGATTGGCTGAACCGGTATATATTCAGATTTCTCCTGGTAATCTTTTTCCAGGTGTTGGTTTTGAACAACGTACAGTTCAGCGGTTATATCAATCCCTATTTTTATATCTGGTATATCCTGGTACTGCCGTTTGATACACCCGGCTGGATTCTGCTCGGTTCGGCCTTTTTGCTCGGTCTGGGTATTGATGTTTTCCCACAGGGGCTTGCCGGAAATGGTTCTTCACTGGGGACCCATGCAGCCTCGACGGTGCTGATCGCTTACCTTCGGCCGACTGTTCTTCGCTGGATCAATCCACGTGATGAATATGAGCAGGGTACCTATCCCGATTCAAAGAATTACGGGATCATCTGGTTTGTGACTTATGCCCTGATCATGATCGGAATACATCATTTTGTCCTGTTCTTCCTTGAGGATCTTTCACTCCGGGATATTTTGAGGACCCTAATGCGGGTCATTCTCAGCGGAGTATTTTCGTTGCTCCTGATCCTGATGTGGGAAGGTATCCGGTTCAGAGTTTCCCGATAATTCTAATGAGAAATCAAAACCAGAGCCGGAAATATGTGATTGGAGGAATGGTCCTCCTGGTATCCGTAATTTACCTCTTCCGGTTGTTTTACATACAGGTAATCGACCAATCCTATAAACTTTCATCCAACAATAACTCCAGGTTGAGGCAGGTTGAATTTGCCGCTCGGGGAATGATCTTCGACCGATATGGAAAGGTTCTGGTTTTTAATGAAGCCGTGTTCGACCTGCTGGTACTGCCGCAGCAGGTCAAAAATTTTGATACGCTGGACCTGTGCGGGATGCTTAAGGTTGATCCCGCCGAGTTACGTGAAAGCCTTAAGAAAGCCAGGGAATACTCGCGTTACCGGCAGTCGCCGGTTGTAAGAAACGTTTCACCCGAGCAGATTGCAGCCCTGCAGGAGAAACTTTACAAGTTTCCAGGCTTTTCCATTCAAACCAGGACCCAGCGAAAATATCCGGAGCCGATCGCTCCGCATGTTCTGGGATATGTGGGCGAGGTGAATGCCAGTGACATGACCGATAATCCCTATTATCAGATGGGAGACTATATTGGCAAATCGGGGCTTGAATCGGAATATGAGGAGATCCTTCGGGGAAGGAAGGGGATTCATTTTATGCTGGTTGATGTGCATAACCGGGTTCAGGGAAATTTTGACAATGGCCGTTATGATACCATACCGGAACCGGGAAGGAAACTGACCACCACCATAGATGCAGGACTTCAGCAATACGGGGAGCAATTGCTGGCGCATAAACGGGGGAGCATTGTAGCCATTGAACCTGCTACGGGTGAGATTCTGGCTTTGATTTCGAGTCCCGGTTATGATCCCAATGAGCTGGTTGGGCGTGTTCGCGGGCAGAACTTTGAACGGCTTATGAATGACAGCCTGAATCCGCTTTTCAACCGGGCCACCATGTCGAGGTATTCACCCGGTTCAATATTCAAAATAATTCAGGCATTGATTGCCCTTCAATTGGGAGTTTTGGATGAATTTTACAGCGTGGATTGCAACAAGGGAATCATTGGTTGCCATAACCACCCGAATGCTCATGGTTTGAGGGAGGGAATCCGTTATTCCTGCAATCCTTATTTCTATACCGTATTCCGCCGGATCATTCTTCAGGGCAAGAGCACCAGTAATTTTCGCGACAGTGAGATGGGTTTGTCCACCTGGACACCGATGGCCAAGAACTTTGGCCTGGGGCAGGTGCTTCCGGTGGATATTCCCGGAGTCAAACCGGGGCTGATCCCGGATGTTGCCTATTATGACAAAATCTACGGCAAAGGACGCTGGGCATTCAGTACCATCTACTCCAATTCAATCGGGCAGGGAGAGGTTGAAACCGTGCCTATCCAGATTGCCAACCTGGCTGCAATAATTGCAAACCGGGGGCACTATTTTGTACCACATTTTATAAAGGCCATTGAAGGCATCGATACCATACCCCGGAAATATACCCGGCAAATCGGAACCGGAATAGACTCCCGATATTTTGATATCATTGCCGACGGAATGGCCGAGGTTGTATATGAACCGGGAGGAACGGGATCAAGGGCCAGGGTTCCGGGCGTTGTGGTTTGCGGTAAGACAGGTACGGTTCAGAATTCTCAGGGCGAGGATCATTCAGGATTTTTCGCCTTTGCACCGAAGGAGAGGCCCAGAATTGCAATCGTTGCTTATGTTGAAAATTCAGGTGCCGGCGGAACATGGGCGGCAATCATTGCCAGTCTGATGATCGAGAAATACATGAACGGGTCTGTTACACAGCTTGATAAAGAAAAAACGATTCTAGAATATCAGCAATACTGATGCCTGATCAAAGAACAAATTTTATTGCCCGACTGGACTGGCTCACCATAATCCTCTTCCTGGTGATGGTGGTTTTCGGCTGGATGAACATTTTTGCTTCCACCTACGATCCGGAAGGCGCCGGTTCTCTTTTCGATTTCACCCAACGCTATAGCAAGCAGTTTTACTACATTCTGACGGCACTGTTTCTAGCCATTGTTGTTCTGACCATTGACAGTAAATTCTGGAGTTTCTTTTCCTATCCGATTTATGTCCTGATGCTGCTGGTAATCCCGCTTACCCTTCTGATCGGTCGTGAAGTCAATGGGGCACGCGCCTGGATTTTTATCGGTTCTTTCAGCCTCCAGCCGGCCGAGTTTGTGAAGTTTGCAGCGGCCCTGGCTCTTGCGAAATTCATTTCAAGATTCAATTTCCAGATTCTTAAGTTCAGGACCCTGGCAATAATCGGAATTATGATCGGTTTACCGATGGGACTTATCCTGCTGCAGAATGATACAGGTACCGCGCTGGTATTCCTGGCATTCATCCTTGTGTTATTCCGCGAAGGGCTATGGTGGGAGGTGCTGGCTATCGGAGGGCTTGCTGTTCTGCTTTTTGTTCTGACCTTGCTGGTTCCATTGCCGGTCCTTTTACCCGTGATTAGTGTAATTGCATTGGGTATAACCTGGCTGTACCAAAGGAACCTGAAGTTTTTCTTCACTGGAGCGGGCATATTGGGAGGCCTTTTTGTGCTGGCATGGCTGACCGGCAGATATATCGGCAAGGAGTTTTCACTGACCTACCTGTTTTTCATTGCCTCGGTCATCGCTTTTTTCATTTCTTTATTGATTATCCTGCGCAAAAAGCATCAACCTCTTCTTCTCATCCTTTTTACATGGATCGGTGCGCTGATCTTTATCTTCAGCGTTGATTTTGTTTTTCATGAAATCCTGGGCGATCACCAGCAGTCGCGTATCAACCAGATTCTTGGGCTGGAGAGTGACCTCCTTGGCAAGGGATATAACCTGAATCAGTCTAAAATAGCCATCGGATCCGGTGGGTTTTTCGGGAAGGGTTTCATGCAGGGGACCCAGACCCGTTATAACTTTGTGCCTGAGCAAAGCACTGACTTTATCTTTTGCACCATTGGGGAAGAGTGGGGCTTTATCGGCAGCTTAATCGTTGTGGGATTATTCTCCGGACTCATCATCCGGCTAATCATTCTGGCAGAGCGGCAGCGTTCGGTGTTCTCACGTGTGTATGGATACGGGGTTGTTTCGATCCTGTTTTTTCACTTTGCCATCAATATCGGTATGACTATTGGATTAGTCCCGGTTATCGGGATTCCATTGCCCTTTTTCAGTTCCGGCGGTTCTTCACTCTGGGGATTTACTGTATTGCTGTTCATATTGTTGAGACTGGATACGGACCGGTATGAAGTGGTGTCCTAAAGACAGACTTTAATCATGTCAGGGTTGAAATGATTGCGTTATATTTGACGCATTATGTAAACTTTTTTTATACGATCAAGGAGGCTTTATGTCCAGGAAAAAAATTATTATCATCGGCGCAGCCGGCAGGGATTTTCACAATTTCAACACGTATTACCGCAATCAGTCGGAATATGAGGTGGTAGCTTTTACCGCAGCCCAGATTCCCGATATTGACGGGCGCAAGTATCCGGCCGAGCTTGCCGGCAACCTTTATCCCGACGGAATTCCGATTTTTGCCCAGGATGAGCTTCCTGAGCTGATCCGCAAATATGATGTTGACTGTTGTGTCTTTTCATATAGTGATGTCCCCTATCAGAGGGTAATGGAAGTGAGTGCTCTGGTCAATTCATGTGGTGCCAATTTTGCCCTTTTGGGACCCAAGGGTACCATGGTTAAAAGCACCAAACCAGTGATCGCTGTTGTGGCTGCACGCACGGGCTGCGGTAAAAGCCAGACCTCCCGGAAAGTTATTGAGGTATTGATGGAGCAGGGTCTGAAAGTTGTTGCCGTGCGTCATCCTATGCCTTACGGCGACCTGGTTGCACAAAAAGTTCAGCGGTTTGCCGAGATCAGCGACCTCGAAAAGCATAAGTGTACGGTTGAGGAGATGGAAGAGTACGAACCTCATGTAGTGCGTGGAAATGTAATTTATGCCGGTGTTGATTATGAGGCGATCCTGAGGGCAGCTGAGAATGATCCTAAAGGTTGCGACGTAATCCTGTGGGATGGCGGTAACAACGATTTCTCATTTTACAAACCCGACCTGACGATCATCGTGGTGGATCCTCACCGTGCAGGCCATGAGCTGCGTTATTATCCCGGCGAGGTTAACCTGAGGCTTGCTGACGTAGTGGTAATTAACAAAATTGATACCGCCCATCCTGAGGGTATTCAAACAGTCCGGGAGAACGTGGCACGCGTAAACCCGAAGGCGATTGTTGTTGACGGGGCTTCACCCATCCGCGTGGATAATCCTTCACTCATCCGTGGCAAACGTGTCCTGGTGGTTGAAGATGGTCCTACCCTGACTCACGGGGAGATGAAAATTGGCGCTGGCGTGGTCGCCGCCCGGAAATATGGTGCAGCTGAAGAGGTTGATCCCAGGCCTTTCACGGTTGGAAAGCTCACGGAGACTTTTGAGATCTATCCCAATATCGGGAAACTCCTGCCGGCCATGGGGTATGGTGAGCAACAGCTTAAAGACCTGGAAACCACTATTAACAGGACGGATTGTGATTCAGTGATCATTGGAACCCCGATTGACCTGAACCGGATTATCAGGATAAAGAAGCCCAATACCCGGGTATATTATGATTTGCAGGAGATCGGAGATCCCGATCTTACCGGTATTTTATCGGATTTCGTTGCAAAGCACATAAAATAGTCGGTCAGATAGTAAACCGGTAAGACAATGGTATTCAGCAGCAGCCTGTTCCTGGTCTATTTCTTACCGGTTTTTCTTATTTGTTATTACCTGGTTCCGCGGAACTTCCGGAACTGGGTTGCCCTTGCCGGCAGCATTCTTTTTTACAGCTGGGGCGCTCCGAAATTCATCTTTGTAATTCTCGGGACCACTTTTATTGACTTTCACCTGGTCCGGTGGATGTCGGGTACCAAAACCCGGCTGTACCGGCGGCTCATGCTGTTGTTATCGGTTTCGATAAACCTCGGACTGCTGGTCTATTTCAAGTATTCAGGCTTCTTTATCGATAACCTGAACGGGTTCCTTACGGTTTTCGGACTGAACGGTGTTCATTGGACCCGTCTGATCATGCCCATCGGAATATCGTTCTATACCTTCGAAACCATAACCTATGTGGTGGATGTCTACCGCAGGGTTCATGCACCGCTGAAGAATTTCTGGGACTATCAGCTGTACATCATACTCTTTCCCAAACTGATCGCCGGGCCTATTATCCGCTACCATGAGATCGCCGATCAGATTGTTGACCGTTCCGCTTCGGAAACGGCCGATAACCGGATCATCGGATTGTATCGTTTTATTTTAGGTTTGGCCAAGAAGGTTCTGATAGCCAATGTTTTAGGACAGCAGGTTGATCAAATTTTTGCCATGGGACCTGAGAATATCTCTTCCTCCATGGCATGGATCGGGATCATTGCCTATTCCTTCCAGATTTATTATGATTTCTCCGGATATTCTGATATGGCAATTGGCCTGGGCAAGATGATGGGATTCACCTTCATGGAGAATTTTAACAATCCGTATATATCCAGATCGATCACCGAGTTTTGGCGAAGATGGCATATCACACTAGGGCGCTGGATGAAAAACTATCTGTACATTCCTCTTGGGGGCAGCAGGGTTAAGTCGCAATCGCGCCTCTTTTTCAACCTGTGGATCGTGTTTCTGTTTTCCGGCCTCTGGCATGGCGCAGCGTGGAACTTTGTGGTTTGGGGCGGCTTTCATGGTCTTTTTCTGATTCTCGACCGGCTGTTTCTGCTGAAATGGTCAGAGCGGATGGGCAAGATCCCATCGGTTTTGCTGACCTACCTGATCACTTTGATCGGATGGGTGCTGTTCCGGTCGGAAAGCCTGAGTGATGCCTGGATTTACCTTGGCCGGATGTTCAGCTTCAGCGGTGATTATCCGGGCTGGATGCTGGATTCGCAATTCTGGGCCATGCTGCTGGTGGGTGCTTTCTTTGGATTCTACGGGATGTTCGGAAGTGTTGAAAAATGGCAGATGCAAGTGATAGACAAGCCTTACAACGGGAGGAAGCTTTGGATCGGGGGAGGAATTGCATTGGTGTTGCTCCTCTTTTCCCTGGCCTCTGTCACCTCTGCCGGTTTTAATCCCTTTATCTATTTCCGTTTCTGATTATGCACTTCAAATCCAAAATAGCCATCTTCCTTGTTTTCCTCGGGATACTCCTTGCCCCGATGATTCAACGAAACACAGGGTTATTCCCGGTCAGGGAACTGAGAGGACAGGGGGACCCTCCGGCCTATCCGGTTTTCAGTCTCAGGTCATGGTTTTCCGCTGAGTTTCAGGAAAAGTACACCACAGCAACTGAGCAGCATATCGGGTTTCGTCAGGTTTTAATCCGGATGAAGAACCAGGCTGATTATATGCTATTCCGAAAGGCAAACGCATCGGGCGTTGTTGTCGGGCGCCGGAATTACCTGTTTGAATCGGATTATATAAGGTCGTACACTGGCCGGGATTACCTTGGGGATTATTACTGGGAGCAGAAATTCAGCAGGCTTGCCAGGGTTACAGACACTTTGCAGAAGCTTGGCATTCAGTTGGCCATTGTTCTGGAACCGGGTAAGGCCACCTATTGCCCCGAATTCATTCCCGGGCGGTTTGCCCGGTACCAGGGAGAGTCTACCAACTATTCCGCGATCAAGGAGAAAGCGACGGGCAGGAATATTCCACTGCTTGATCTCAATGCCTTGTTTGCGACGAGCAGAGCAACAGCTCCTTTTCCGTTGTTTCCCAAAGGGGGAATACACTGGTCGGCAGGCGGAATGGCAATTGCTGCGGACACCATACTGGCATTTATCGATGGAAACCTTGGCATTCCGGTACCAGACCTGGTGATTGACCGGATTGAAAGAACAGACAGCCTCAAGGAAACGGACAATGACCTGGTAGAAATCATGAACCTTGCCTGTAAGCCCGTTCATCTCCGGATGGCTTATCCGTCATGGTATTTCGAAGCTCCTGATTCCTTGAAAAGGCCGAGGGTTCTAGCTATTTCCGATAGTTTCTTTTTTAATTTCCTGAATGCCAAAATCCCGGCTGATGCTTTTGCCAATGAGGCATTCTGGTATTATAACCAGACCGTTTATCCGGAAACCTGGACGGTCCCTAAGGATACGGGGTCATTGAATATCAGGGAAACAGTGGAAAGCATGGATCTTATCCTGATTATGGTGACCGAACGCTTTTATCACCGGTTTGACTGGGATTTTACAGATGTATTGTACCGTTTGTACTTTCCGGATGCGGCGAAGGAATACCGGTATGATTTCATGCGGAATATTGTAAGGAACTACATTTGGTTTGACGATATCCAGCGCCAGTCGGACTATTCTTCCATCCCTTTGGAAACCAAACTTCTGGCCAATGCCGATTACCTGTTGTGGGAGGCCGATCAGGCAGGAAAAATTCCTCATGACATTGATTTTTATCGGGTTAATATCATGAAAGATCCAACCTGGATGAAACAGATCCGGGGAAAAGCAGTAATCAACGGCATAACGGTTGATGAGCAGATCCTCCGGGATGCCCTGTGGCTGCTAAACAATCAGAATCAATAACCGGGTTTGCCGAGCAGCCTGAACATGTTTTTCTTATAGAGCTCAACCCCGGGCTGATCGAACGGATTAACTTTAAGTAGGTAACCGCTTATGGCACAGGCTTTTTCAAAGAAGAAGAAGAGTTCACCCAGTGTAAATTCATTGATCGGTCCTGTTTTAATACCGATTACCGGCACACCGCCCGAAACATGCGCTTCGGCGGTTCCGGTCAGGGCGGCCTGATTGGCCAGACTCATACTGGAACCGGCAAGGAAATTGAGGCCATCGAGGTCCTGTGGATCTGAAGGTATGGGAAATAATGCATTCGGGTTTTCAGGTTCAAGCATGGTTTCGAACAGGTTACGCGGTCCGTCCTGCATAAATTGGCCCATTGAATGCAGGTCTGTTGTATATTCGACTGCTGCCGGAAAAATTCCTTTTCCGTCTTTCCCTTCACTTTCACCGTAGAGTTGTTTCCACCATTCGGCCACATAGTGAAGTTGTGGCTGGAAGCTGCAGAAGACTTCAGTTGTTTTGCCCTGGCTTAGCAGAATGTTGCGCAGTGCGGAATAGAGTGTGACAGGATTATTCTGAATCCCGATTTCCATTCCTGAATTTTGTTTCATCCTGAGGGCACCCTGGAGAAGCTGCTCAGCCGAGAAACCGGCTACGGCGAGGGGAACGAGCCCGACTGGGGATAGGACAGAATAGCGGCCGCCGACATCATCGGGGATGACGAAGGTGGTATATCCGAGTTGATCGGCGAGTTTCCTCAGCGCTCCGCGGGATTGGTCGGTTATGGCGATTACCCTGGATGCTGCTTTTGCGGGTCCGACCTGATGCTCCAGCGCTTGTTTCAAAATCCTGAATGCGATGGCCGGTTCGGTTGTGGTTCCGGATTTAGACACCACGATGATACCCCAGTTCCGGTTCCTGAGATAAGCGGTCAGCTGGTGGTAATAGGTATCGACCAGCTGATGGCCGGCGAAAAGTATTTCCGGACCGGGTCGATTTTCTCCGAAGGGATTGGTGAGGGCTTCGGTTACCGCGCGTGTTCCCAGGTAGGATCCGCCGATTCCTATAACGACAACGGAATCAAGACCGGCAGCAAACTCCCCGGCAACATGGTTGAGTACAGTTACACTATGCAGTGATTTCTCGGGCAGATTCATCCAGCCGAGGAAATCATTCCCCTGACCGGTTCGGTTCATCAGGGTCAGGTGCGCATCATTTACACGGGCTGTCCACTGTTCAATGGCGCGTCCTTGGACGAAATCCCGGAGGTATTTAAGTTCTATTGAGATGCTCATTTTGATTATTTGATTTTTTCGGGTCGCATTTGCGGAAAGAAAATAACATCCTGAATGGATTGGGAATTGGTCATGATCATGGCTAAACGATCAATTCCGATACCCAGGCCGGAAGTGGGGGGCATACCGTATTCGATGGCGCGAAGGAAATCCTCATCGAGGGCCATGGCTTCTTCGTCGCCCCGCTGGGCCAGAAGGAGCTGCTCTTCAAATCGTTCCCGCTGATCGATCGGGTCGTTCAACTCGGAATAGGCATTGCAAATCTCCTTGCCATTGCAGATTCCCTCAAACCGCTCGACCAGTCCGGGAACGCTGCGGTGTTTTTTAGCAAGCGGGGACATTTCAACCGGGTAATCCATGATAAAGGTCGGCTGTATCAGTTTGGATTCGCAGGTCTCACCGAATATCTCATCGATGAGCTTTCCTTTACCCATTGACTTATCGGTGTTGATATGCAGTTTCCTGCAGGTTTCAAGGAGCTGGTTCTCGTCCATCTGGCTCACATCGATACCTGTGAATTCCTGAATGGCGGCAAACATGGTGTATCTTTTCCAGGGCCGTTTGAAATCAATCTGGTTTTCCCCAACCTGAACCCGGGTGGTTCCATGAAGGGCGAGGGTGACCTTCTCGACCATCTCCTCAACCAGATCCATCATCCAGAAATAGTCCATGTAGGGAACATAGAGCTCAACCTGTGTAAACTCCGGATTATGAAACCGGTCCATTCCCTCGTTGCGGAAGTCTTTTGAGAACTCATACACACCTTCGAAACCTCCGACAATGAGACGTTTCAGGTAGAGTTCATTCGCAATTCGGAGGAACAGTTCGGTATCCAGGGTATTGTGATGTGTCTTGAACGGACGGGCTGCCGCTCCACCATGTATCGGCTGCAAAACCGGAGTCTCCACCTCAAGGTAACCTTTGGCATCGAGGTATTCGCGCATGGTGCTGACGATTTTGGCCCGCTTGACAAAAACCTCTCTAACCTGCGGGTTTACAATCAGGTCGAGATAGCGCTGCCGGTAGCGCTGGTCGGGATCCGTAAAGGCATCATAAACAACGCCATCCTTTTCCTTGACGACAGGCAGAGGCCTGACAGATTTTGACAGAAGCGTGAGTTCTTTGACTTTAATTGTAAGTTCGCCAACCTGGGTGCGGAAAACCTCTCCTTTAACCCCGATAATGTCGCCCAGGTCAAGCAGGCGCTTAAAGAAGGTGTTGTAAAATTCCTTGTTCTCCTCCGGGCAGAGCTCGTCACGGTTGACGTAGATCTGAATCCGTCCGGTATGGTCCATCAGCTCGGCAAAGGATGCTTTTCCCATAATCCTTCGCGTCATCAGCCTTCCGGCACAGGAGATGTCCTGGAATTTATCCGGCGTACTATCGAAGCCGGCAAGGATTTGGGCGGCATTTTCCGTTACCGGGAAACGGGCGGCAGGATAGGGATTGATTCCCATCTGGCGGATCTCAGCCAGTGATTGTCTTCTTATCTGTTCTTGTTCGCTTAGTTCCATCATAACCGGCGGATTAAATTTCCGCAAAGATACTTTTCGCGGCAGTTATATCAAAAAGACCGAAATTTGCTTATTTTTAGTCTTTTCCTTTCCTGAAATCCCATGAATAAACTCTGGAAAATAGCCTCACCACCCGAACCGGTTTTTGTTGAAAGCCTGGCCAATGAATTGGGTATCGGCAGGGTGCTGGCCTCTTTGCTGGTCCAGAGGGGGATACGGGATTTTGAGGAGGCCAGGCATTTTTTCAGGCCCCAGGTTGAGGGACTGCACAATCCATTTCTGATGAAGGACATGGACAAGGCGGTTGAACGGATCGGAGTGGCCATTGCGAATCAGGAAAAAGTTTTGGTTTACGGCGACTATGATGTCGATGGCACCACATCTGTCGCCCTGATATACTCATTCCTTCGAAAGCGGATCAAGGAAATCGGGTATTACATCCCTGACCGTTATTCAGAGGGGTATGGCATTTCTTTCCAGGGGATTGAATATGCGATGCAGAATGGATATTCACTGGTTATAGCACTGGATTGCGGGATCAAGTCAACCGACAAGATGGATTATGCGCGGAGAAAAGGTATCGAGTTCATTATTTGCGATCATCATCTGCCCGATGAGGAGTTGCCTGTGGCGGTTGCCATTCTGGATCCCAAGCGGCCTGACTGCGAATATCCATACAAAGAGTTATCAGGTTGCGGCGTTGGCTTTAAGCTTCTTCAGGGATATTGCCTCAGGAATGGCATACCCTTCTCACACATAGCCAAATACCTGGATATGGTTTGCGTCAGCATCGCGGCCGACCTGGTACCTATGACCGGTGAGAACCGGATACTTGCCTATCACGGGTTGAAAAAACTCAACGAGAACCCGATACCGGGTCTTAAGGCATTGATCAACATCAGTAATTGTGATGACAGGCAGGTAACCGCGTCTGATATTGTGTTTAAGATCGGGCCGCGCATTAATGCTGCTGGCAGGATATCCTCCGGAGAAAGTGCCGTTGAGTTGCTGGTTGCCAAAAGTGAAGCCGAGGCGGTGGAATTGGCCGGCAAGATTGACTCCTACAATGATTACCGAAAGAATATCGATGTGGAGATCACGGAGACAGCCCGGAAAATGGTTGAAAACAATGATGCCATGAGAAGCCTTAAAACCACGGTTTTGTTTCACCCGGAGTGGCACAAGGGGGTGGTAGGCATTGTGGCCTCAAGGTTGATTGATTATTATTACCGGCCCACAGTGGTGCTGACCAAATCCAATGGCATGGCAACCGGATCGGCCAGGTCGGTGGATACCTATGATCTATATTATGCAATCAATGCTTGCAGCGATCTCCTTGAAAGTTTTGGCGGTCATAAATATGCAGCCGGACTGAGCATGCCAATCGAAAATGTTGAGGTCTTTACCCGGAGATTCGAGGAGATTGTAGCAAGCACAATTACCGATGAGCAACTGGTTCCGCAGATTCTGATCGACTGCGAGATAGAGCTGTCGGAGATTACCCCTAAATTCTTCAGGGTACTGAGGCAATTCGAGCCTTTTGGTCCTGATAACCAATCTCCTGTTTTTGTCTGCCGGAATCTCCGGGATAACGGTAAAAGCCGTCAGGTCGGGCGAACATGGGAACATCTGAAACTGAATATCACATCCGTCAGGGGGGATCATCCCGATTTTGAGGGGATCGCTTTCGGTATGGGGCATCTGTTCGGAGAGATTCATGAGGGCAAGCATTTCGACATAACCTTTACTGTGGAGGAGAATACTTTCCGCGGAGCCACCAGTATGCAATTGATGGTTAAGGACATCCGGATTCAGGCATAGAATTGCCCGGGCCGGTCGATAAGTATCAGGATAATCGCTAATTTTACGCCGCCAAAAAAATATCTGGAATGGGGAAAGTCATTGCAATAGCAAATCAAAAAGGCGGGGTCGGTAAAACCACCACAGCAATCAACCTGGCTGCGAGCCTTGCTGTACTGGAATACAGGGTTTTACTGGTTGATGCCGATCCGCAGGCCAACGCCACATCCGGTGCAGGATTTGATGTCAGAACGATCAAGACCAGCCTTTACGAGTGCCTGGTTGACGATGTAAATCCACGCAATATCATCCTTCATTCCGAAGTTCCCGGTTTCGACCTGCTCCCGTCGAATATTGACCTGGTAGGCGCTGAAATCGAGATACTTAACCTGCCAAACAGAGAGAAATTGATGGCCAAAGTGATAGATCAGGTGAAAGAAGATTATCATTTCGTTCTGATCGACTGTTCCCCGTCACTCGGTTTGCTGACAGTCAATGCCCTCACCGCATCCGATTCCGTAATCATTCCGGTACAGTGTGAATATTTTGCGCTCGAAGGATTGGGTAAGCTGCTGAATACCATCAAGATAATCCAGAATCGATTGAATCCTGAACTTGAGATCGAGGGTTTCCTTCTTACCATGTACGATAACCGCCTTCGCCTGTCGAACCAAGTATTGGAGGAGGTTACCAAGCATTTCCAGTCCATGGTATTTGATACCATTATCCGTCGAAACATCAAGCTGGGCGAAGCTCCCAGTTACGGCAAGCCGGTTGTTCTCTATGATGCCAATTCCAAGGGCTCGCTCAACCACCTGAACCTGGCAAGAGAGCTGCTGCAGAAGAACGGGCTGACCCAGATGCACGAATCTGAAAAAGTAATTGATTAAAGCTGACTATTTCCGATGACCGAAAAGAAAAGTGCCATGGGCCGGGGTTTGGGATCCATTCTGGGCGATATAACCATGAAGCCGGAGGCCTCGATCAATGAGATCGATATTGAACTGATTGAAACCAATCCATTCCAGCCCCGTTCACATTTCGATGCGGAATCTTTAGAAGAACTGGCTGCATCCATCAAACAAATTGGTATTATTCAGCCGATTACGGTTCGGAGACTAAGTGTTAACCGGTATCAGCTTATCGCCGGTGAACGCAGGCTCAGGGCTTGTGTCCTTGCCGGTATGACAAAAATTCCTGCCTATATCCGAACGGCCGATGATCAGGCTATGCTGGAACTGGCGCTTGTTGAGAACATTCAACGTGAAGATCTGGACCCTATTGAGGTGTCAATCTCTTACCAGCGGCTTATTGAGGAGTGCAGTCTGACACAGGAGTCCCTCAGTGACCGTGTTGGAAAAAAGAGATCCACGGTTTCCAACTATCTCCGGCTCCTGAAACTTCCCGCTGAAATACAACTGGGACTGCGAACTTCCCAGCTTTCCATGGGACATGCCCGTTCCATCATTAACATAGAGGATCCTGAGGTGCAGCTTGCCGTATACCGCAAAATAATTGAAAACAGCCTTTCCGTGAGAAAGATTGAAGAAATGGTCAGGGAAATACAGGCCGAACCTAAAGAAAAGAGGAAAAAGAAGGTAACATCCCTGGAACATGGGCAATTACAGGAGCAATTAAAACGTTACTTTCAGGTAAACGTTCAGTTCATGCGCAGCGAAAAGGGAAAAGGGAAGATTGTTCTTGAGTTTAACTCCGATGAGGATCTGGAGAAAATACTTGCTAAACTGGATCAAATCAAATAAGAACGAAGGAATTTGCCCGGATATCAAAAAATTGTCAATTGGCCGGCCCTCTCAGTAACCATCTTACTGATAACCGGTCTGGGTAACTTCGCCTCCTGTCAGAACCAGCCGGATTCACTGCATCTTAATCCAAAGTCCGGGGAATCAGGTCACTCTCCCAAAAAAGCCCTGATTCTCGCTGCCACGCTTCCTGGAAGCGGCCAGGCATATAACAGGAAATACTGGAAAATCCCGCTTGTTTATGCCGGTTATGTTGGTGGTGTCTGGTTTTTCGTGACGAATCAAACCGGATACAAGAACTCCAAGCGTGATTATATTTACGAAACTGACAAGATCGATTCCACTGTAAATAGCAGCGGTAAGACTGCCCAGGTGCTGTTGGCGGAGGTCGACAGCTACCGAAGGATGCGGGATATTTCAGTACTGGCCTTGCTGGCTTGGCATGGATTAACTATTATTGACGCCAATGTTGATGCACATTTTTTCAATTGGGACATCAGCGAGGACCTGAGCATGAGGCTCAGACCTCATGCATTATGGGCAGGGGCCGGGAGCCCCGGGGTGGGGATGAGTATTGTTTTTAATCTGAAATGACTATGAATTTTAAAAAGATAACGGTTATTGCCTTTGCTTTCATACTGGCTTTCCTGGCAGCTCCACTGGCTGCTCAACAATCGGTAAATACGGTGATCCCGGATTCATTGAATCCAGCGAATGACCCTGTTTACCAGCAGTATCTGAAGCGGCTCGACAGTCTCTATGCTGCATGGATCAATCTCAGGCTGCCACTGGTTCAATATCAGGATACATCCATCGCATTCAAGAGGGATACCAACATTGTAGAACTGCCGGATTCCATTTTTGTCCAGCGGCTTGCGGCGATTCCTTCGGCGATTGAGCTGACCTACAACAAACAGGTAAGGAGTTACCTCGACCTCTATACAAAGACCCGAAAGAAGCAGGTTTCCATCATGCTGGGGCTGGCCGATTATTATTTTCCGATGATTGAGAGCAAGCTGGATGCCTATGACCTGCCCCTTGAGCTGAAATATCTTCCCATAATTGAATCAGCCCTGGATCCCAGAGCCCGCTCGAAAGTTGGTGCGCAGGGGATGTGGCAATTTATGCTCGGAACGGCAAAGCTTTATAAGCTGAAGGTGAATTCGTTTATCGATGAGCGACTGGATCCGGTACGTTCCACTGAAGTTGCCTGTGCTTACCTGAAAGAGCTTTACAGCATTTTTGGTGACTGGCATATGGTTATAGCCGCTTACAACTGCGGTCCGGGAAATATGAAAAAGGCAATTCAGCGATCTGGAGGGAAAACCAACTACTGGGATGTTTATTATTACCTTCCCCGTGAAACCAGGGGATTTGTCCCGGCCTTCATTGCAGCTACCTACATCATGAACTACTCGCAGAATCATGGTTTCTACGCGGTTCAACCCAATATTCCGATAATTGCCGACACCATACTGATTTCCCAGGAAATGCATCTGGCCCAGATCTCTGAGGTACTGGGAGTTCCAATGGGGACCCTGGAGTACCTGAATCCGAAATACCGAAAGAAAATAATTCCCGCCGCCGGCGGACCCTATGATCTCAGTCTTCCTGCCGATAAGGTGAGCATTTTCATCACGATGCAGGACAGTATCCAGCGATACAAGCAGAACGTTTATCTGGCCAAGAATAATCTCGACAAGCAGCCGGCGGTAAGGACGACAGCCAAACCCGTAAAACCATCGGGGGATGACGTGGCCGTCTCGTACACGGTTAAATCAGGTGATAATCTCGGTTACATTGCAGCCTGGTTTGGAGTTGGGATTTCTTCTATCCGTGACTGGAATGGTATGTCGGGGAGTTCCCTGCGCTCCGGTCAAAAACTGACCATTTACGTTCCCAAGAGCAGTGTGGAAGATCTAAAGGAAATTAACGACCTTACCTTTGCGGAGAAGCAGTCAAGAGTTGGGAAGGAAAATGGGACCGGACAGGCAGAGGAACCGGTGGTTGCCGCATCAAAATCGGATACCAATTTTGTTTATTATACCGTCCGGTCGGGAGATAATCTCTGGACAATTGCCCAAAAATATCCCGGAGTATCCCATGAGGATATCATGAAGCTGAATCAGATGCCCAGCTCAAGGCTTCAAGCCGGACAAGTCCTCAAGATAAAGAGAAAAGAAGGATGAGCAAGTGGACCGCTATCCGCCTTACCGGATTCTGCTGACACTTCTGATACTGATCGCTCTGATCAGCATCTTTAAACACTTTGCACCTGCACCGGAAAGAATTACCGGCAAGGAAGCACACGACAGCTCCATCCGGTTTTCCGCAGGCAGAATGCGTTCGCCCGGCGTGTTACCCGGACGAAAAGTGCCCGCGCGGCCCATCGATCAGAATAATAGGGGACCGGAGTATCCGTCTGGTGATTCACTTGCATTGAATGGTTTTCTTACCAGGCTTCTCCACAGCGGTGATACGGTGACCATTTTTCATTTCGGCGATTCTCAGCTGGAGGGCGACCGGATAACCCGTCACCTGAGACAATGTTTTGTCAACGAAGGGCTTACACGGGTCAAGGTTTATAATTTTTCAAAGCGAGGTGCTCAGAGTCCGCAATTCGAGGACTCCGACACCGTTTTAAAATGGGCTGGCAGGAACGGGATTCACCCTGATCTTGCCATTCTCCAGTATGGGCTTAACCTCGTGCGGTCCGGAACGAATGACTTTAAATTTTACCAGAGGCGGTTAGCGAATCAGGTTAAAATACTTCGGAAAACATATCCCGGTTTATCGGTTTTGATCATAGGGGTCTCCGACATGTCACTCCGGATGGCCGATGAGGTTGTTCCGTATGCAACCGTTCCCCATATTCGCGACGCCCAGCGGAGAGCAGCGGCAGACACGGGATCCGCCTTCTGGGATCTGCTTGTTTTCATGGGTGGTCCGGGATCCGGAAAGGTTTGGTTTTCCCAGGATGAGCCGCTTATTCGTCCTGATTTGTGCCATTTTTCCGAAGCAGGCGGGCGAAAGGTTGGGGAAGGTATTTATCAGGTTATTAAATCAGAAATGATCCGATATGGGCAATCCCGGGCAGTGGTTCAATCAAATCGCTGAATCCCTGGTTTATAACCCGGATCAGCCTCTTTTCTTTACCCGGTTTTTCTTTTGGGTTTTTCTGGCTTTTGTCCTTGCCGGGTACTCACTGATATTCAGGAGACCACCGCTGCGGAATGCCTATTTTCTTCTGGTAAGCCTATATTTTTACTATAAATCGGCAGGACTATTTTTCCTGGTGATGGTAGTTTCGGTGGTTATTAATTACCTCATCGGGATCTCCATCGGGAAGAGCACCAATCAGAAGAAGAAAAAACTTCTTCTTCTGATGTCCGTTGCAACGTGCCTGGGCGTTCTTATCTATTTCAAGTATACCCACTTTTTTGCCCTGTTTATTTCTTCCATTACTGGAGCCTCCCTGGATCCGGGCAACATAGTGCTGCCGGTAGGGGTTTCCTTTTTTACTTTCCAGATTCTGTCCTATACCATTGATGTGTACCGTGGAGATGTTGAAGCGGTCAGGAATCCCCTCGACTTCGGTTTCTATGTTTCCTTTTTTCCTCAGCTGGTGGCAGGGCCTATCGTCAGAGCTGCCGCCTTCATTCCTCAACTCTACCAGGAATTTCGACTGACCAAACGAGAAGTATGGCATGCCGCCTTTCTAATTCTTACCGGATTGGTCAAGAAAATGGTTTTTTCCGACACACTGGCGGTAGCTCTGGTAGATCCGGTTTTTGATAATCCGGGAGGATTCCCGGGCTTTGAGAATGCTCTGGCTGTTTACGGATATGCCCTGCAGATTTATTTTGATTTTTCCGGTTATACCGATATTGCCATTGGAGTTGCCCTGCTTCTGGGCTTCAAGCTGCCGGTGAATTTCAATTCCCCGTATAAGGCCGAATCGATCCGTGACTTCTGGAAGCGCTGGCACATAAGTCTCTCAACCTGGCTGCGGGATTATCTTTACAAACCGCTGGGCGGCAATCGCAGGGGTGAGTGGATTGCAATATTTGCAGTCCTGGTAACCATGATTCTCGGAGGCCTTTGGCACGGTGCTGGCTGGAATTTTGTATGGTGGGGGGCTTACCATGGTGTTCTTATCGTTTTCAGCCGGTTGCTGAATCTGATACCCGGTTTTAAGAAGCTTGTGCAGCATATTCCCGGACCCATAAAGATGGCTTTTACCTTCCACCTGGTGCTGATCGGCTGGCTGCTTTTCCGGAATCATGAGCCGGACGGTGTCCGTTTGATGGTCAGCCAGATTTTTACGGCTTTTCAGGGCAGTGTTTTCAATCAGTGGCTGGGTGAGTATTACCTGATTCTTGCACTTCTGCTTGGAGGCTTTATCCTTTCAGGCCTCTCCTATTCTTTCAAGGAGAGGATACGTGGATGGTTCATCCTGAGTCCTTACTGGCTGAAGCTGTCTGTTATACTGATCTGCCTGTTGCTTATCCGCCAGGTTCAGGTCACCGATCTGCAACCTTTCATCTATTTTCAGTTCTGATCCGCTATCTTTGTGAAATACAACTGAAAAATCAGAATGAACGAAGAGCATTTGAGCAAACTTTGGAAAATGATGGATTTGCATTTTAAATCCCATCCCTGGCATGGTATTTCTTACGGAGAGGATGTACCCGACGAGGTTACGGTTTTCGTTGAGGTTGTTCCAACCGATACTGTTAAATATGAGATAGATAAGGAGACCGGTTATATGAAGGTCGACCGGCCGCAGAAATATTCCAATTACCTGCCGGCATTATACGGTTTTATTCCGCAAACATACTGCTGGGAAAGTGTTGCCGAGCTGGTTCGAGTCAAAACCGGAAGGCAGGACATTGTTGGAGATGGTGACCCGCTGGATATCTGTATCTTAACTGAGCGAAATATCTCGCATGGAAACTTACTGGTCAAAGCTATCCCGATTGGTGGTTTCCGGATGCTCGACAAGGGGGAGGCTGATGACAAGATTATTGCGATTCTTAAAAATGACGAGGTCTACCAGCACTGGCGAGACATTCAGCTGGTTCCGGAAACTCTGATATCCAGGCTTAAACATTATTTTCTGACCTACAAGGATATGCCCGGCCAGAGCAAGCAGCGGTGTGAAATAACGCATGTGTATGGAAGGGAAGAGGCTCACAGTGTCATTCGCAGGAGCATCGATGACTACAGGAAAAAGTTCGGCGATGTGCAGGGGAATTTACGTCAGGCATTTACAGACGCCGTGGGTCTGTAGGGACGCATATATGCGCCCGACTGCAAGACCAAGAGGCCAAGAGACCGAGAGACTGTAAGACTGTAAGACTGTAAGACTGTAAGACTGTAAGCCGGTAGTTAGGGAAGAAAGTTCTTTAGTGCGTTGAGTAGAAGAGCAGGGGTAATGGAGTCAGATTCAAGAATCAGGTCGGCCTGGTTGTAATAGGTTTCCCGCTGGTTTAGCAGATCTACGATGGATTTCATTGTTTCTTCGAGGGTTTTCCCTTCAAGCAGCGGTCGTGGTGTGGGAGAGGAAGCAAGCCTCGCAGCGAGTTCGGGGATGGAAATCTTAAGGTAGACCGAAACGGTCTTTTGTTTTATTAATCTGATATTTATTTCATTGCAAGGTGCTCCGCCTCCGATCGCAATGATTCCCGACTGCACGTCAAGGGCTTCCCTTAATACCTGGCTTTCGATTTCGCGGAATTTTTTCTCGCCCAGATGAGCAAAGATTTCGGGGATAGAAATGCCGGCATTGATCTCAACCTGACGGTCCAGGTCGACGAATTCCACCCTGAGTTGATGTGCAAGCTGTCGGCCTAACGTGCTCTTGCCGCTGCCCATGAATCCCAGCAGGACTATCGGTTTGGCCAGAAGTGTTACCATCCCAGGGTAAACTGGCCGGTTTCATCAAGCTTTGGCGGGTCGGAAGAGGGTTCCCGGTTGCCGGTTTCCGGTTGCCGGTTAGCAGAGGGTTGCCGGTTGCCGGTTGCCGGTTGCCGGTTGGAGGGTTCTGGGTTGGGATTAACTTTTTTGGCCTTTTTTACGGTTTTTTTAACCTTTTCAACCGGTACTTCAACCCCGTCAACCACCGTCACAAACTCAACCTCCTCAACCATTTCAACCACTTCAACCACTTCAACCACTTCAACCTCTTCAACCATTTCAACCATTTCAACCATTTCAACCATTTCAACCACTTCAACCACTTCAACCATTTCAACCTCTTCATCTTCCTCAACCATCCCCAGCATCTCTTTATATTCCGGCCCATAAGCAGCAGCCAGGGCTTCGTCGGTGGGCTCGGCAGGTTCTGATTCGACAATCGAAGCGACCTCAAATGTGGAAATTCGCTTTCCTTTTGCTTTGAAGGATTTCAGGCCGATAAAAGCGGCGGCATCAATAAGTTCGGCAGGCCGGACAGCGTGTTTGCCTCCGAAAGTTATCGCAAAGCGGGGCAGGAGGTTATCGCTGACGTGTACGAGCCGTGAATCGTTGTGTTCGCCGATCAGGCGTTGCAGCTTGTTTAGCGGGGTATCTTCCTCGATCTGGAATCTTTTAAGATAATTAAAGTTCTGTTCTGCATCGAAGAATACGACTGTCCACACTTTCGCGGGATCGAACTGTTCAATGCGAAGGATATTCTCTTCAAAATGGTTGGTGATATCGAAGGAGGAGAGCCGGAACTGGCCGTCACTCAAAAGAACCAGGATTTGGTCTTCCCCGAGGAATTCCCCAATATACTGTCCTCTTCCGTCAGTATTTAACCGGTTAACGCTATTGTCAAACCAGATTTTTAACCCACCCAGCGTGGATGCGCCCTTCTCTTTCAGGGATATTTTCAGGATGGCATGTTTCGACAGGATATTTCCCATCGCATTGCGGTTCTTAATAGCCAGTTCGCCGAAGTCAAAATCGTAATTCGGTTTTTTGAGTTTTGGTTTTGGCTTGAGCATCACCCGGATAACCTCTGCCTCACCATTTGGATTTTCGGTGAAATAGAGAATTTTACTGCCCTCTTTTCCCTGGGTCAGGTTGTACTCCTTATCCCGGGTGATGCCTGTAACGGCAAACCGTTTGGCATAGCTGAGGCTTGATTTGCCGTCGCGGTAAATGACATTGAAGATGATCCGGTCATTCTTTTTATTGAACAGCCCGATATGAATGATGTTTTTCCCCAGGAATGCCTTGGTGGAAACCCGGGTAACGACGTAGGATCCATCCTTGCGGAAAACAATGATGTCGTCGATATCGGAGCAGTCAAACAGAAATGTGTCCTTTTTGAGTGAGGTGCCGACGAATCCCTCATCATAATTTACATATAGTCTCTCATTGGCTACCACCACCTTACTGGCTTCGATGGTGTCGAAGCTGCGAATTTCCGTCTTACGGTCCCGGCCTTTCCCGTATTTCTTTTTGAGTTCGGTGAAATAGGATATAGCATGGTCGATCAGGAATTCCAGGCTATGGAGTACTGTTTTCAGCTCTTTTTCAATGGCGATGATCTGTTCCTCTGCGCGTTTTGCATCATATTTCGATATACGCTTGATTTTGAGGTCTGTCAACATCACGAGGTCATCGTGAACCACGGGGCGGAGGAGCAGGTGCTTAAAGGGCTCCAGTCCCTTGTCGATGGTTAAGAGAACCTCCTCCCAGGTTTCGCAATCCTCGATGGTAATGTAGATGCGATTCTCGATAAAGATCTTTTCGAGTGAGCAGGTGTGCCATTCGCTTTCCAGTTCCTCCTGACGGATCAGCAGTTCCTGCCGGAGAATTTCAACGGTATTGGCCGTGGATATGCGGAGAATATCTGAAACACCCAGGAAGGCCGGCTTATTTTCGTTGATGACGCAGGTGTTGGGAGAGATGGGAACCTCGCAGTCGGTGAAGGCATAAAGGGCGTCGATCGTTTTGTCAGGGGAAACCCCGGGAACCAGGTGTACCAGAATTTCAACAAACTCTGCAGTGTTGTCATCTATCTTCCGGATTTTTATTTTCCCCTTTTCGTTGGCCAGCAGTATTGAGTCGATCAGGCTCCCGGTTGTTTTACCAAAAGGGATCTCCGTGATAGACAGAGTTTTCTTGTCTATTTTATTGATTCGGGCGCGGATGCGGACTTTTCCTCCGCGCTGGCCGTCATTGTACCTGCTAAAATCCGCCATTCCTGCGGTGGGAAAGTCGGGCAGCAGGGTAAACTCCTCGTTTTTCAGGCAGGCGATGGATGCATCGATTACCTCGTTAAAGTTATGAGGCAGTACTTTGGCCGCAAGTCCCACGGCGATCCCTTCGGCTCCCAGAGCCAAAAGGAGCGGAAATTTTACTGGCAGATAGATCGGCTCCTTATTACGGCCGTCATAGGAGGATTTCCACTTGGTGGTTTTCGGATTAAAGACCACCTCAAGGGCAAACTTTGACAGTCGCGCCTCGATATACCGGGGTGCAGCAGCATCATCACCGGTATAGATATTGCCCCAGTTCCCCTGGCAGTCGATAAGCAGATCTTTTTGACCGAGCTGAACGAGGGCATCACCGATGGATGCATCGCCATGGGGATGAAACTGCATGGTGTGCCCGATGATATTGGCGACCTTATTGTAGCGGCCATCCTCCAGCCGCCGCATGGAATGAAGGATCCTGCGCTGGACGGGTTTAAGTCCGTCATAGAGATGCGGAACGGCCCTCTCCATAATGACGTAAGAGGCATAATCGAGAAACCAGTTCTCGTACATGCCAGGCAGGTGCAGGATCTCATGCTTGCGGCCGTTGCCGTTCTCAGTCTGTTCCTGCTGTCCGATCAGTTCGGTATCGTTCAGTATCTCCTCACTCATGCGTTACGGGTCTATTCAATGACCTCATCCTCCTCAACTCGAAGTCTCTCAATTATAAAGTCTTGTCTCTCAGGCGTGTTCTTTCCCATATAGAATTCCAGCATCGCTTCCACGTTGTCTTCCTTCCGCAGCAGCACCGGTTCCAGGCGCATATCCTTGCCAATAAAGTGTTTGAACTCATCGGGTGAAATTTCACCCAGCCCTTTGAATCGGGTAATTTCAGGTTTGCTACCTACTTTTTTGATCGCCTTTAGGCGCTCTTCATCGGAGTAACAATAAAAGGTTATTTTATTGTTCCTGACCCTGAAGAGCGGGGTTTGCAGGATATAGACGTGCCCCTGCTTGATCAGGTCGGGGAAGAATTCCAGGAAAAAGGTGATCAGCAGGAGGCGGATGTGCATCCCGTCGACGTCCGCATCCGTGGCGATGATTACGTTGTTATACCTTAGGTCGTCTATCCCTTCCTCAATATTCAGGGCAGCCTGGAGGAGGTTGAACTCCTCGTTTTCATAAACCAGTTTTTTCGACTCCCCGTAGGTGTTTTTTGGTTTTCCTTTCAGGCTGAATACTGCCTGTGTGTTAACATCCCGCGATTTGGTAATCGAACCGCTGGCGGAATCTCCCTCGGTAATGAACAGGCTGGTTTCCAGCCGCCTGTCATGCTGTGAGTTATAGTGAGCCCGGCAATCCCGGAGCTTCCGGTTGTGCAGTGAAGCTTTTTTAGCCCGATCACGCGCCAGTTTCTGGATCCCCGAGATCGCCTTTCTCTCCTTTTCAGATTCCAGTATTTTTTTCAGAAGAATATCGGCAGTCTCCGGATTTTTGTGGAGGAAGTTGTCGAGGTGCTTTCCGAGAAAATCATGAATGAAATTTCGGATTGACTGCCCCCCCGGCCCCATATCCCTGGAGCCCAGCTTTGTCTTGGTCTGGGATTCAAAAACGGGTTCTTCAATTTTGATGCTGATTGCGGCGATAATTGAGGAACGTATATCAGAGGGTTCAAACTCTTTCTTATAGAAATCCCGGATGGTTTTAACAACGGCCTCCCTGAAGGCAATCAGGTGTGTTCCTCCCTGGATGGTGTGCTGGCCGTTGACAAAAGCGTAATACTCTTCTCCGTACTGATCGCCGTGGGTGATGGCTACTTCGATATCCTCTTCGCGGAGGTGAATGATCGGGTAGAGCCCTTCCTCGCTCATTTTCGACTGTAAAAGATCGAGCAGGCCATTTTTTGAAACATATTTCTCCCCGTTGAAATGAACCACGAGTCCTGCATTCAGGAAAGCGTAGTTCTTCAACATGGTTGAAACATATTCGGTGAGGTAGCGATAATGTCCGAAGATTTCGCGGTCGGGCTTGAACACCACCTCAACGCCGTTGTCCTCATCGGTTGGGTGCAGGTCGTGATCCTCTATCAGGTTGCCTTTCTGAAAGTAAGCTTCCTTGTATTGACCTTCCCTAAAGGATCGGATCCGGAAGTCGCTTGAGAGTGCATTTACTGCTTTCAACCCGACCCCGTTCAATCCTACAGATTTCTTGAATACTTTGGAGTCATACTTGGCACCGGTATTCATCCTGGCCACCGCATCAACGAGCTTTCCCAGGGGGATTCCCCGACCGTGGTCGCGGATCCGCACACTCTTGTCGTCAATTGAAATCTCGAGGCTCTTGCCATTTCCCATCATAAATTCATCGATGGAATTGTCGATAACCTCCTTCAGCAGGACATAAATCCCGTCGTCATGTGCCGACCCGTCGCCGAGTTTTCCAATGTACATTCCGGGCCTTAGCCTGATATGTTCCTTGGGCTCAAGCGTCTTGATCGACTCTTCGGAATAGGATTCTATCGGTTCGTTTGCCATAACGGGCAAAGATACAAAACGAGGTGCGGAGCGGTGCGGAAGAGTTGTCAACACGGATATGAACACCGGTGGGGGCATAAATGCGCCGTTACTGAATTGCGAGGAATTCGGCGGGGGTCATTACGGGTAATGGGCTGGATTTAAAGCCTGTGAGATCGCGGGTTACCAGAATTTCCATATTATTTTGAAGGGCCGCCTGGTTTTGAATGGCGTCTTCGAAATCAGAAAATTCGGAGTCAATGGCTTGATTGATTGTTAATTGGTCTACTGGAAGTATAGCTGCAAGCGAGAGTAAATCACGGATAACCACGAGCGATTCCTTATTACCGAGGGTCTTTCTCAGAATATAAAACGTATCTGCCACACTGAGAGCTGATATGAACAAGGAGATGTGTTTTTTCGCGGCAAGGTTGAAAACCCCCACTGTAGCCTCGTAAAAGGGAATTCTGTGAGCTAACAGGTCCAGAATCACGTTCGTGTCGATCAGGATGCGTTTCATAATGAATGCTTTTTTGCCAGATGATTTTCCCGATCCTGCCGGTAATCAAAATCTTCGGGCAGCTGGATGACACCGCTGAGTTTCCTGACAAGCGGACTCAATTCCATTTCGTCTGCCGGATCCGGCTCAAGGGTACGGAAGAAATTTTCCACCATGCGTGAGAGGCTGGTATTATGCATTGATGCATAGTTCTTTGCACGATCGATAGAATTCTTATCCAGTCGCAAAGTCAGTTTTGCGTCCATAATCTTTGTCGTTATACGTACAAAGATAGTATTGTTATACGTCATAATTAGTGCTTTTATAAATATTGACGCGCAAATGATGTGGGAATGGAGAAAAAGAGGTAATTTTAATTGTCCCCCCAGACAAAATATTTTCAATGAACCGATTCCATCGTTTTCGGGTTTCCCGGGTTTTACGTTTCTCCCTTGCGGGTTTCCTGGTTGTGGCACCGGCTTGCAACACAGAGGTTGATCTGTTCCTGCCCGGCGATCCGGTACCGATTGTATACTGCCTGCTTAATCCCGATAGTTCTCATCAGTATGTCCGCATTGGCCAGACTTATATGATACCGCTTGATAATCCGGATTACAAGCCATCATCTGAGGATCTGCTCATTCAAGAGGAGGTTGAAGTGTACCTGGCGGCTGAGTATTCCGATTCCCGGCAGGATATTTACTATGGCAAGCTGATTAATCCATATCCAAAGGATTCCGGATTGTTTCCGCAGGAAGCCAATCAGGTTTACCGGATTGATTGTAAGCTATTGCCAGCCTGCAGCTATTCCCTTTACATCCATTTTTTAGAGTCTAACCGGGTGGTTTATGCCCAGACAAAAAGTTTTGGAACAGGGTTTACAATTCTTGATCCGGAACCGGTATTGGGCCGAAGCGTGAATCTCTTTCATAATCAGGATTTTTTTGTGCGTTTTGTTCCGGTAACCTATGGGTCCATTTACCAGTCAACCATGACTTTTCGATATGATGAGCTATACCAGGGAGCGCGGGTTCACCGATCACTTGTCTTACCACAGAAACTTATAACTGAAGCCGATACCACAAGGAAATTCATTGAACAGCGTATTTCCGGAGAGAGATTCCTGATTGATATTTCAAGGTTCATTCAGCCCTCAGAAGGTGTCGCCCGGATTCCGGTTGGTTTTGATTTTTACATTACCTGCGGAGGTGATGACCTCGCTATTAAAATCAATGCTGAAAACAATACACAGTCGTTCTCCGTCCTTGAAGTCAACAGTTTTGACAATGCTTTCGGCGTGTTCTCCTGCATGAGCCACCGTCATGTTTCTGGCTTTCCGGTTTCACCCTTCACCATGGATACATTGGCATTGAGTGCTTTAACCCGAAGCCTGGGGTTTCTTACTGCGGCCGCAATTGATTCTCTGAACCATGAAAAGAACAACTAGAGTTTTTGTGTTTATCCTCCTGATAGTGTTCATGGGGGCATGTGACAAGACCGGTACAGGTGATCAGGATCCCACTGAAACGGACAAGATCCCGATGGGAACATTGGATATTGCTTTCACATACAGGCTGCAGGGAGTGCCGGCCAAAAGGTTGAAAAAGGTCGACCTGTGCCTGGCTGAAACCGCGGATTACCTGTATCTGGGTAAATTTTTTACCTGCACCAACGTCTCGGATGCGGTGACCCACTATCAGTTTCAACTGCCTCCGGGTACGTACTTTTATTACGCTTCCGTAATCTGCCTGTGCGCCGGGGATTCCTGTAAATATGCCGGTTTTTCAGGCCAGAATTCCCTGATGGTTGCCGGAGGAAAAGTTGAAGTGCTTGAGGGCCAGACGACAACCTATACCACGCAATTCCATTAACATGGTCCGTTTCCGGGACATAGCCTGTTCAGTTGTTCTTCTGATCTGTTCGGGGTTGACATTTTCCTGCGAAAGACAGGAGGAAACCGGCTCAAAACCCGTAATTCAGGTAACTGTATCACCCCTTTCCGGGAACACAACGCAGGTTTTCTCTTTCGACATGAGCCGTTCGGAGAGCCTGTCAGACAGGAGCAGCAAGCTCTTTTGCCGATGGGATTGGGACGGTGACGGCACCTGGGATACTCCGTTAACCCGGCAACTTAAACATGAACATCGATATTATGCGCCCGGCACCTGGCATACCCGTGCTGAACTGGTCAATGTTGATGGTGTGTCAGACACCGCAGGTATCACTATGCAAATAGCCCGGGGCTATACCCCACCGGCACCCATTTTAGTTGCCCAACCTGATAAGGGACATATATATACCCGGTTCTTACTTGATGCATCCCGAACCCGCGACGATGAAGATTCTCTCAATCAACTGAAATTCCGGTGGGATTTTGAAGGGGATGATATTTGGGATACAGGGTTAACCGACAGTGTTCTGATTCATCATGTATACCCGGAATCAGGGTTTTACAACCCCCGATTGGAGGTCAGTGATCCATCGGGCCGGACTGCCAGGGTATTCATTCCCATCGAGGTTAACCTGAAGGATCCCCGCCTGTTAGTGACCTTCAAATGCATTCCGGATTCGGTGACCTTTGACACCCCGATAAGAATGGATGCTACCGGTTCCACAGACCTGGACCATCCAGACAAGGGCCTGATGTACCGCTGGGACTGGCAGAACGACTGGATCTGGGATACGGAATGGCTTAGGAATCCGGTAATAGTGCACTCTTTTCCGGAGGATGTGTTTGCTAACGTGAGGCTGGAGGTTAAAAGCTACCGGGGACTGGTCAACGATACACTGATGAAAATCCGGTTGTACCATAAGAACCAGTCTCCAAAGGCCATGTACTCGGTAAGTACTCTTTCGGGGAATATAAATACCCGGTTCATATTGAATGCATGGTCGAGCCTGGATCAGGAATCCTCGCCTTCCGCTTTGCTTTTTCGCTGGGATTACAACGGTGACGGACAATGGGATACTGACTTTTCACACGAAGTTGTCCAAATTCATCAATATGATTCACCGGGTACCTATGAAACCCTTCTCATGATACAGGACCCTTTTGGTGAAACCGATACGTATTCAAAAACCATCTATGTAAGCAACGGGAAAAATATCACCGGAATTTTTGAGGACAAGCGCGGGTATAGCTATGTAACCTATGGAACAGTTTTAATCGGTAAACAATGGTGGTTTACCCGGAACCTGAGTGTTCAGGAAAAAAGGCTCTATCCTGGCTATTTCTATGATAATCAGTATGATAATTATTATGATTATGGAAATCTTTACGAGTTGAGGACATTGAAAACCCTTTGCCCTGCCGGGTGGAGAGTTCCTTCGCGGGTTGATTGGGAGACCCTTTTTGCCAATTATTCGCCAGAGCAACTTTATGAAGCCCTGATGCCCGGTGGAGATTCGGATTTTAGTGCCGTACTGGGTGGGATGGGAATCCCAATAGATCCCTATACTGCTGACTGCCATGGTCTCAACCAATACGGCTATTTCTGGTCCACCTCTCAGCCGGCAAGCTCACCCTTAAGTAACTGGACAGTCACATTCGATTATGCCAGGCGGAAAGTACTCCGGGGATTTGACTCGAATGCAGGCAAACTCTATTCTGTGAGATGTATAAAGGATGCCGATTAATATTGCTTTTGTGTTTATTCTCCTGCGACAGGAGTGATAACGTAGTGGTACCTCCGTCCATTTCCGTTAAGGTATCACCGGCAGCCGGCAAAACCACGAATGTGTTCACATTTGACCTTAGCAGATCTGAAAGTAATTCATCCCGTGGCGACCGGCTTTTTACCCGATGGGACTGGAATGGAGACGGAGTCTGGGATACGCCGCTCACGCGGCTGGAAAAGTATGAGCACCGTTATTATGTTCCGGGTACCTGGCATACTCTCGTGGAGATGGTAAATCTCGACGGCGGCAGTGATACTGCCAGTATGGTCATGCAGGTTGAAAGGGGATACTCTCATCCAAATGTCAGCCTCATTATCAAGCCGGTTCTCGGGCATATCTTTACATCTTTTCTGTTGGATGCCTCCGGGACACGGGATGATGAAGACTCCCTCGACCAGCTGAAATTCCGATGGGATTTTGAGGGTGACGGGACCTGGGATACCGGGCTCACGGATAGCATCAGGATTCATCATGTTTATCCTGTGGTTGGATTTTACAAACCCCGGGTTGAGGTCGGGGATCCTTCGGGCCTGTATAGCGGAGCCAATGCTTCCCTGAATGTCAATCTGAATGATCCGAGACTGCTGGCCAGTTTCCGTTGTATCCCCGATTCGGTCACGTACCGGACCCCGATTCAAATGGATGCATCTGCCTCAGTTGATATGGATAACCCCGAAAAAAGCCTGTTATACCGCTGGGATTGGAACAATGACTGGATCTGGGATACTGAATGGCTAAGGGAACCGGTCACGATAAATTCATTCCCCGAGGATGTTTTTGCCTTTGTCAGGTTACAGGTTAAAAGTTACCGTGGCCTGACCAATGATACGGTCATGAAAATCAGGCTATACCATAAAAACCAGCCGCCAAGGGCGAATTTCAAGGTCAGTACGTTTACGGGGAATACAAAAACGAATTTCCGCTTTGACTGCTGGTGGTGCCGTGATCAGGAATCTTCGCCCACCGAGATGTTGTACCGATGGGATTATGATGGTGACGGTGTCTGGGATACTGAACCGGTTCATGACGTGATTACTTATCACCAATATGCTAACCCCGGGGTTTACAAAGCGACACTTTTGCTGACGGATCCTCCTGGTGATACCGATACCTGTTCGATTACCATCCATATCAGCAACGGGACCAACCTTACCGGAATCTGTGAAGATTCTCACGGGCTGAATTATGAGTATTATGGTACCGTTCTGATCGGAGATCAATGGTGGTTCTCAAAGAATGTTTGTTTTGGGGATACGGCCCTTTGGTACCGGTCACCGGTGACAAACAACTGGCCTGCCTATTTTGAATACGGGCATTTGTATACTGTGGGACAGCTCGGAGGTTGTTGTCCGCCCGGATGGAGGCCACCGACGCGGCAAGATTGGGAGAAACTATTTGCTAATTATCCGGAGGAAAAACTTTATGAAGCTTTGATGCCGGGAGGCGAGTCGGATTTCGGAGCGACACTCGGGGGTAAGGGAAACGGGACGTTCCCAACCTCCGCTGTGTATTCAGGAAAAGATGCGTATGGCTATTATTGGTCGGTTTCGCATCCGACAGCCACTACACTGACCCATTGGATGGTCTCATTTGACTCCAGGAATAATAGCGTCACCTGGGGCTTCAATGCTTCTGGGAATCTTCTTCAGGCGTTACGATGTGTGAAAGATGACTGACGATTTATGTTCTAGAACCGGAACATTATGGAATATCTTTATCAAATTTGGGAAGCTAAAACTATGAAAATGAAAACCACGAAAAGAATGTTGATGTGTCTGGGGATGACCCTTATGGCGGGATCCCTGATGATGGTACAGGCGCAGGACCGGCTGAAGGATATGCCGGGATATGCTCAGTATCAGAAAATGTCGCCGGAGATCCGGGGATCAGTAAAACAAGGTGCCCTGATGGTTACCTGGTCGGAGGAT
>Ga0154558_1086_pt1 | contig 42640 bp, 31 predicted proteins | sample RifGroF2_FD_105701 | JGI IMG/M metagenome (GOLD analysis project Ga0154558, IMG submission 105701) | Bacteroidetes bacterium GWF2_49_14 | reverse complement strand
CGCCACCTCGAGGGCTGAACGATGGTTTATCTTAGCGTATCGGAGCATGGATTCGCTAGCCAACGGACAGTATACCAAGCATTTGCACTTCACGAACTGGGGATCGTAATAGGTAAGACAGAGGACAGAAGGCAGAAGGCAAATGTAGAGACGCATTATTATGCGTCTCTACGCACCATCGCTTCATAATTCCTCATCGCCCTCTCCCCCAGCACCCTGCCGTAGGGCGATGCGGAGGGCATGAGTACGAAGCCGCGGCCGGAGCCGGCGGTGCCTTCGTCGAGAGCCTGGCGGACCTTCTTTTCAAATTCGGAGGTGGGTAGGTTTTCAATATCGGCGCATTCCAGGTTGCCGAAAAGAACCAGTCTGTCGCCATACCGTTCCCTTACAAATTTCAATGTTACATCGCCCTGGGGCGGTGGCTCTATCGGGTCGATGGCATCGGCGCCCATGACCACGATATCATCCAGGATATCACGGATGTTACCATGACAATGGACCCGGGCAAAGCCTCCCGATTGGTGGATGAGGTCGATCATCGGGCCAACATATCGGGATACATATTCCCGGAACAGATACGGCGGCAGGTAGGGCGGAGAGGCGAACTCCGGACCGTATATGCGCCAGAGCCGGCCTGGGAGAAGTTTTGCAACTTCCTCCGTTTTGGCAAGAAGAACCTCGGAGAATCGCTCGAGGAGCCGGTGAAAACGCTCCTGTTCGGTGAGGGCTACCATCGTGTAATTGCTCATATCAAAAAGGAGGGCGGCCAGACAGAGCGGATCGGGCGTGTCGATCATGACCAGACCTGTATCACCGATATCGGTTTCAACTTTAAGGAATTCAGTGGCATTCACAGTTTCGCCGGCACCGAAAACGGGGAGTTCAAGGAATGCGTCCAGGTCATCCAGATCCTTGAGCAGCGGCTCGGTTGTCCAGATGGTATTGATATCGGGATCCTGACGGGTCTCCATGGTGAGGATGCGCCTTCCCGCATGAACGGTTCGCCGGATGCAGCGGGAGCCGTTTTTTATGGTGGTTTGGTCGGTGGCAATGTGGCCGATGGGGTCGGGGGCGATCTCTTTGAAAGCCACACCCCGCATCACGATGCGGTCGGTTTTTTCACGGGCCAGGTCGATCAGCGGCTGCCAGGAGGGATGGGAGAAAATGTTGAACGGATCCCGGTCTCCGGGATGCTCGTCGTAGCCGTTGATTTCATAGAAACAAACCGCGGGCCGGTCGACGGGGAGGCCGCGGAGGGTGGCGAGGAGACGTTCCTTTCGGGTCACGTTTAAAATAATTATGCTTCGCTAATTATGCGCTACGCGCTAATTGTGCTTTGCTAATTGGAAAGACAATACGGTGTCCTGAATGGCCGTGGAGAAATTCAAACCAATGCCTTTCCCCGGATGCTTGAGCTCCATCGGCGAAGGCCCGACCCACTCACTCTTCCTTCCCTGAATTTTAATGGTCCCGTCTGAACTTAGCGTGACAACAGCCCAAAGGGGATCCTTGTAGGGTGCTGTATATTGAATAGCCGGGTAGTTTTTATGTATCGAATCCGGGTAACTTTTATGCACATAGGCATCGCCCAGCCAGTCGTACGACATCGAGTTGACCTGGATGAACCAGATGTCCCCGATCTTCTTAACCTGGTCTGCGTGGTCGTGACCGTTGAAACAGGAGATCACCTTTCCGGCAGGGTTAGCGTTTCCGGCTTCAGCCAGCAGGGCCAGGATCTCTTTGGAGTTGTCGATACCGGTGGGAAGGGGCTGATGGGAGAAAACAACCGTCGGATGTTTCGATTTACCCAGGTCTTTCCGCAGCCAATCCTGCTGTTCTTTCCCGATATAGCGTGCATACCCGGCCGGCCGTGATGGGGAAGGATTAACCTCGTTAGCGTCCAGCACCACAAAATGAAAATCACCCCGGTCAAACGAATAGAATTTCCCCTTCGCTCCGTAAAATGAAACTGTCGAGTCCCGGCTGAATCCCCCATCCATATCGTGGTTGCCTAATACATGGTACCGGGCCCCGGGAAAGGAATTCCAGATCCCCAGAAACTCACGGTTTTTGGCAATTGGCTGACAAAAATCGCCCAGATGAATGGTGAAATCCGGCTGAATGGCAGTCATCTCTTTCACAAAGGATGTTAACCGCTGGTCGGCATCATGCATGATATCCTTGTGCACATCAGTCATCATGCCAAAACGAACGCTTGTCACCGGTTTCACCTGCATCGCCTGGTACTGTTTTACCACCTTTTCAAAATTCCACTGAACGGATTGCGGTTTGCGGAGTTCAACCAGCACACCTGGCAACGGATTAACCAACTTGCGGTTATCCGGCAGGTGAAGAATGATACGGGCCGGTTTTTCCCGGTCGGGACCCTCGAATTTAACCTCAACGCCCTCTTTTGTCCCCTTAACAACCATCGTCACATTCCCGAACCAGGTCGGCAGCCGCTCAATCCGGATCTGCTTCCCGTCGGCCAGCCACCCGTCGGGCACGGCCTTCAGCAGGTGCAGCTCATCGCCCTCTTCATGTACCAGCATGTGCCGCAGCATGATAGCGTAATTGCAGGCCCCGGTTACATGCGGGATGGTATGTCCCCACGCGGTCTGGGATCTGTAGAAAATTCCTTCCGGAAAGGCGTGCGCTGCTGTCGAATGGAGCAGGTACCAGTAAAAATCTTCCACCACGCGTTCGTCGTTGCCTAAACTGAGGTCGGCCATGGACGTATAAGCCCCCATATAGGGATGGATCACATCCGGAAACCCGTTCCAACGGATCGTTCCTTCAGAATATCCACCCACAAAATCGTTTCTGAGAAAATCCACCAGGGAAGTCACCCGTGAATCGGTTTTCGGAAATATCGGCGTGGGCCAAAGGGTTTCGGTATTTCCCCAATGAGTCCCGATAAGCTCCCAGCTCGGGGGAAAATGAGCCAATCCGTTTTTCTGCATGGCGGCATTGATTGCCGACCGGTATTGTTCAGCAATCCTGTTCAGTTCCGATGCCTCATCCATCTTTCCAAGGATTCGCGCAACATCCGCCGTCACGAGCAAACCCCGCAGGTTCCAGAAATCATACCCGACGATATGGTTTTGACCCGCCCACAGATATTCCCCGTCTGCCAAAGCCTTCGGGAGCAGCCTGGGGTAATCGGGGTCATTCTGAGTCCCCTTAAGTGTCCCGATCGTCCAGTCAGCCGACTTCCGCATCTTCGGATACACCCGCTCCAGAAAAGCCCGGTCGGCGGTCATCTTGTAATACTGCCACAGCACCCAGGGAGCCTGACCGTTGGCGTCAAATTGCCCGGTGTGCGATTCAAAACGGCCATCCTCCCTCTGCCTGGGCAGATATAATTCGATGGATTTCCGCGCAGCTTCCCACATGCCGGCCTCCTCCAGTTCCATAACCTGATACGCCCCGTCGCGGATGTAGAACTCATCGTAGAATCCTTCCCCGCCGCGAACCTCCCCGAGATCATTGGCGATCATCTGGCATACATGTGCGGCTTTCAGCGCATCGGTGGCCTTCTTCTCCGGTACCTCAATCAGGGCAATGGAATTCTTCATCCCGTGCCAATATCCGACCGTCCGGTCAAACCAGGTTTTATAATCGGCAGCCGCAAGCGCATCAGGGTTTTTGATGGAAAAGAATGGATACCGGGCTGCCTGCTCCAATGATTCACCGGGGGCCAGTATTTTATCAATCAGATGATTACCGTAGTTTTTTGTTGGTTTTATTCCGATATGTAACCGCGCCCGGGCCGGGTTTGAGGAAATATTGGTCGCCGTATACCGGATCCAGACCGCGAAATTCTCCCCCTCCGTCGGCCAGTCGAAAGCCTTTTGCCACTCTTTAACATCCGGCATCGGGGTCGCCCAGATGGTAAAATCATATCGGATCCCGCCCTCTGCAGCCTGAACCTGCATAATCGGCATCCAGCCCTCCCAAGCCAACTTGCCCTCTTTCCGGCTCAGGGGCGTAAGATTTGTCCCATATCGGATTTCAACCACTCCGTTTGATTCATCCAGATACACAGCGTTTTCCGGACTGATCCGGGCTCCCCGCGGGTAGTCCTTCAATCCGGCCACGTTCCAGTTGTTGGCGAAATAATCGAAGTTGTCAACGTCCTGGCCCTGACCGGCCAGAAAAATGAAGCAGAGCGAAAAGGATAGGATTGTGCGTAGCATGGGTTTCAAGTTGTAAACCCTATAAAGTTGTCAACTTTATTTCAAACCGGCAACCGGCAACCGGCAGCTGGTAACTTTTCCTATTTTTATTCCGATAAACCAACCGTTACCATGAAACGCACAGTCACACTCCTTAGCCTCTTTCTGATCCTGGCTTCTTTTAACCTCTTCCCCCAATCCGAGCCCGATACCTATATCTGGCCCAAGGACCCAAAAGTTCTTGAAAACCTGAAGACCTGGCAGGGGTACAAGTTTGGCCTGCTTATCCACATGGGTTTGTACTCGGTGGATGGCGTGATTGAATCCTGGGGGCTCTGCCCGGAAGACTGGATCACACGGCCCGGATTCGACGATTATTATCAGTATGCAACGCATTACCGGAACAACAAATCGAAATTCAATCCGGTGCAGTTCGATCCGCAGAAATGGGCGAAAGCATTCAAAGGATCGGGGGCAAAGTACATGATTTACAGTACGAAACATCACGATGGCTTCTGCCTGTATGATACCAAGTACACCGATTTCAAGGTGACCGACAAGGGCACCCCGTTCTCCACCAATCCGAAGGCAAACGTATACAAGGAGATCATGAACGCCTGCCGTGCCGAGGGAATGGCTGTGGGCGCCTATTTCTCGAAGCCCGACTGGACCACCCCTTATTTCTGGTGGCCCTATTATCCGCCGAAAGACCGGAACCCAACCTACGACATTACCCAGCATCCGGAACGATGGAAGAACTTCGTGGAATACACACAGAATCAGATTAATGAGATCACAACCGATTACGGGAAAGTGGATATTCTCTGGCTCGATGGCTGCTGGGTGATGCCGAAATCCTCTATCACGCCTAAGGTTGCCGAGTTCTGCAAGTATCCTCACGACATGGATATCGATATGAAAAGCATCGCCGCCCGGGCCCGCAAGGCAAATCCGGGCATGCTGGTAGTCGACCGCTGGGTAAAGAGCGAATATGAAGATTACCTCACTCCCGAACAGAAAACCCCTGAGAAGGCGCTCACCGTGCCGTGGGAGAGCTGCATCACCATGGGCGGGGCCTGGGGCTGGGTGCCCGGCGACAACTATAAATCGGTAAAGGAACTGGTTCAGCTGCTCGTGAAGATCGTGGCCAAGGGCGGCAACCTGCTGCTGGGCGTGGGTCCCAAAGGCACCGGCGAATTCGAACCGGCAGTGTACCAGCGTCTAGAGGGCATGGGCAAATGGCTGTCAGTCAATGGAGAGGCCATTTACGGTACCACTCCTGTTGAGCCCTTCCAGCAAGGCAAAATCGCTTACACCGCAAAAGGAGCCAACACAATTTATGCGATTTATATGCCCGATAAAGACGAGGCTGCCCTACCGGCGAGTCTGATAATCAAGACCCAACTGAAAGGCAAGCTCACTGCTACTCTGGTTGCTGGCAATAAAACGCTTAAAAGCAAGCTGAAGCCGGATGGACTGGTAGTGGTGATCCCAAAGGCGATGCGGGAGGAGTTGGCGAAAAGTGAGGCGGTGGCGGTGAAAGTTGCTGAAAGGTAAATCATGACAAGGCAAAACTCCCGCAAGGCAAGAGGTATTCTCTTTTCGGCCTGGATTGTGTTCGGATCCCTGATAAGTTTTCTGTATGCGCAAAACTTAACCGGGGGTAAAGTAATCCGCCTGGATTTGCAACAGACCGCCAAAGCATCCGGGTCATTGAAACTTTCCGACATTGCCGATGATATTTCCTATGTCAAATTAGAAACCACCAAGGATTGCTTTTTTACTCCGTCGCAGTTTATTGTCAGGGAGAATTGCATTTACGCCCGGGACCGTGATAATGGCAAAGTCTTACTGTTTAACAGGCAAGGGAAGTTTTTGAGGCAAATAGGAAAAATCGGGAAAGGACCGACGGAACATCTTGGGGCGTTTACGATGCAGGCTTCACTGAAGGGCGACAGGGTATATTTATTCTCAAAGAAATCGAATAGATTGACATCCTATTCTTCGGAAGGCCAGAAACTCAGCGAATTTGCGGTTAAGTACCCAAGCTGGGGTTTTGCACCAATGTCCGACAATCAGTTTATATTTCTGACACCCTTTGGATTTCCTTCACCGGATTCATCGGCTTTTTTCTTTTATCTGCAAGATAATCAAGGGAATGTCAAAAGGAAGATTAAAACCCACAGGAATATTCCGATAGGAGGCGCTATCGAATTCGGGAGATTCTTTATAAATCCCGCTTTAGTGTTGGCTTATCAGCCATTCTGCGATACCGTTTTCGAGATCAGTCCCAAAGGTGATTTTCTTCCGAGGTATGTTCTTGAATTTGGTAAAAACCGAATGCCGGATGATGTATGGTTTGATAGGGATAAATTTGAAAGAGTGAAATATGACTACATCAATTCGGTGAATCTGTTGCCAACAAAAGGGATACTTTTTATTCGCTTCGGATATCAGAAAACAAGACGGATTGGTTTGGTATCGCTTTCAGATGGGGCAACAAAAGGTTCCAAAACGACATCGGGATTAATTGAGAATGACATTGACGGAGGCCCTGATTTCTGGCCAGGTGAGACCAATGGAATCAATGAGGTTTACAGTTTTGTCCAGCCTGTGGATCTTTTACAAAAATGGCAGCGTGGAGAATTCAAAGATCGAAAATTCAGGAGTCAGGCAGATAATGCAAGGTTTGTAGAGATGGTTAATAGCCTTCGGGAGGATGACAATCCGGTTATGGTGATAGTCAGATTAAAATAGTCACTGCCGGATGAGCGCCTAAATGATCCCTAAGGCCTATCTCACCCCGGTACTCTGAGTCGTATTTCTCAATTTATTGAAGCAGGACCCTGCATAGGATCCAATTATCCAAGTCAAGCCTGTCTCTGTATCCGGCTAAGTAAGAAGTTGATGTAAAAAAGCTTTTTGCCTCGGTCACCGGTCACATCTTCCGCGTCATTCATCCCGCATCACTTTTCGTAAGGTATCACGTAAAGCACAAATGTTTTACTGATGATTTCTCCATTTCCTGCTCTTCGGAGCATCTAAATAGAGAAATACCAAATCATGGAATCACTAAAAGAGTATCAAGATTTCTTTTTTGAGGTTAAAGACCGCATCCGGTCTGCTCAGTATGAGTCTTACGACTGTTAATAAAGAACTGGTTAGCCTTTACTAGGACCTCGGTAAGATGATAGCAGAAAAACAAATAGCGCGCAGAATATCAAGAGATTACAATTCTCGAATCATTGATTCGAGAACTGCGCTCAGCTAACAGCCACACTATCAAGGTAAAGCATATCGGGGCATAGGTCCAGGCCGTTTGACCATTGGATGGTTCCAAGAACCGGGGTTACACTATTGAATATTTCGGGCTTTCTTAGTTCAGCAAATCGTCCGATTTGCAATACGGGAATGACATCAAATCTCCGAACCTCGCCGTTTGTCAAGGTCAGAAGCAGTTTAAATGCTGGTTCCGGTTTTACTGTAACTACTCTTGGATTCATAGGGAATTGATTTTTCTCGGTTACTGTTCGGCACCTGCCCTTTGCAAATTTAACAGGAAATCCGATTGAGTTTGGTGAATAGAATTTAGACTGGATTGTGAAAATTGCCTGTTACGTTGAGCAAGGTGTAGTTCCAGCTTCCTTCCTTTGTAAATGATTTCGATATTGCACAGAATATCAAAGCGATGTATTTCTCCAATCATTGATTGGAGAAATTAGTTTTTCAGCTGAATGATTTGAATAACGGGATTGTCGTTTTCCGATAACTCAGATTTCATTTTGCTGAATACCGATACTGCTTTTTTATCTTTAGGGGTGTGCCGGTATAAGAGTCCGTTTTCGTTGTATTCAATAATCTTATACGGATGTATCACATTGAACAGATCACCTGTGAAAGTTGAACCTTTGAACCAAAATGGAGGCCCGCGATCTAAATCATTCTCGATCAGTGCATTATGAAATCCGGCCAGATAAGGGACGTATTCGCAAGTCGTTGATTTTCTGTCGTACACTATATTTCTGACTTTGTTAAAATAGGTGCCATTCAAAAAAATCCAACGGTCGGTGACAACCCATCGACTGTATCGGGCCTTATCAGCTGAATAATTAATCAGGTTTTCAGGCCTCCGGTAACTCTCGGCAGGCATACGGTTTTTCCTGATTTCAAAAAAGAATTTTGGTTCCACTTGCCCGGGCTGGCCAATCGAATAAATCGTGTCATTGTACAGTTGATCAATCATGAGCTGTCCCTTGTAATTACTCAGGGGTATTTCGATATTACCCTACTTCGGATCGATTCAGGAACCTGCGCAAATGAGTTTTGGTCATTATGCGCAAGGTCAATCCAGGCGAATTGAAAATTGGAATTAGTTACTGATGCGGGATAGTTGTAAGAAACTAACAGATGAGTATCAGATCCGAAAACGACCTCATTGGCAAATCCATTAATTGTAACCTCCTGATAATTTGATGAACCGGTTTGGTAGACAATGACTCTTTGCCGGCTTGCATCGAAGATCGCAACGCTAGTTTCATCCGGAGACAGGGACACATTATAACAGGAGACAAATTCTCCGGGGCCCTTCCCAATTTTGCCCAGATGCTTCACGAACCGGCCATCGCGGTGGAACAGAAAGGCCTGATAATCCCTGGTATCTGCAATTACAATGAACTTCCGTCCAATCTCGACAATATCAAACCGCTTAATGAAAAAATCAGGCTTAGTCTCCAGCCGGATGTACTCAATCCCAGTGCAGACCTCACTAAGCATAATGTTTCTGGGGCTTAGGAATCCTTCTGTAATATCAAAAACCTCCAATTTCCCGGGTCGATTCGGAATCGGTTGGGAAATCAGTGTGGGAAAGCCCGTGAGAATCAGGCAGACACAGAAGTATTTGAGCAATTTTACAAACATAGGACGCGTTCATGTTTTACGTCTCAGGGATAGCTTATTATTCGGATTAAGAACCAATGAATTAATTGGTTCCAGATAGTAAGCAAAGTACAAAAGTTTTCCCGGTATTTTCTCCATTCTATCCTCTTCGCAGCATCTAAATAGAGAAATACCAAATCATGGAATCACCAAAAGAGTACTTCGATTTTCTTGTTGAGGTTAAAGACCGTATCAGATCAGCTCAGTATGATGCCTTGCGAGCCGTTAATAAAAAACTGGTTAGCCTTTACTGGGACCTGGGTAAAATGATAGCAGAGAAACAAAAAGTGCAGGGTTGGGGTAAGTCAGTTGTTGAAACCCTGGCGGCTGACCTTCAAAAGGAGTTTCCTGGACAGCGAGGGTATTCTACCACTAATTTATGGAATATGGTCCAATATTACACAGAATATCAATGCGATACATTTCTCCAGTCATTGACTGGAGAAATTAGCTTTTCTCATAACGTCATAATTTTTTCTAAATGCAAGACTAGATCTGAGCGTCAATTTTATCTCATTGCTTCAAAAAGGTTTGGCTGGACATCAAGGGTCCTGGACTATCAGGTTGATAACCGGACTTATGAAAAATACACACTCAATCAGACCAATTTTGACCAGACGGTACCAGAAAAATATCAGGCCCAAAGAAAACTGGCCGTTAAAGACCATTATACATTTGATTTTCTGGAACTATCCGATAATCATAGCGAACATGAACTTGAGCTGGCGCTCCTGAAAAACATTCGAGGATTCCTGATCGAACTTGGCGGTGACTTCAGCTTTATTGGCAATCAATTTCGCTTGATGGTTGAGGATGAAGAGTATTACATTGATCTGCTTTTATACCACAGAAGGCTTCAAAGTTTGGTCGCGATTGAACTGAAGACTGGCGCTTTCAAACCGGAATATAAAGGGAAAATGGAGTTTTATCTGGCTGTGCTGAATGATCAGGTTAAGCTTTCGAATGAAAATGATGCAATCGGGATCATAATTTGTAAAAACAAAAAGCGGCTGGTGGTCGAATACTCCCTCAAAAGCTCGACACTACCCATTGGTGTTGCAACTTACAGTACCACGCCTGAACTGCCGGATTATTATAAAAAGCTGTTGCCAGATCCGGATGCGATGGCCCGGAGTATTGACAGATGGCTGACGAAGGAGCCGGATTGAAATCCATGCACACCACCTATGAAATCCCTTTTTCCGCATCACGCGTCACGCCTCACGACGAATGATCCGCCACAATCCGCCACTGCCCGTCGATCTTCCGCCAAATCAGCATGAAATGGCCCGATGAGGTGTCTTTGTCGCGGGTTAACGTGTATTTGCCAACCTGATACCATCCATCGTCACTGATTTTATCGAGATGGAGATAGTCGAATTTTAATGTACCCTGCCTGGATTTATCGGGATAGCTGGCCTTGTAGCGTTTCAAGGTTGCATCCCAGCCATACGTGATGCCGGTTTTGCCGACGAATTTGAGGGAATCGGAGTGCCAGTAATTGTGCATGAACCCGTCGAGATTGCCGGTATTCCAGTAGTCCTGCGACTGCTGCATGGATTTTAGGATCTCCGCTTTGGCTTCATCATCGGGATTTAAGCCTGATGATTTAAGATACAGACCGAAATCTGAAATGGCCGGACATACCGGAGAATGGGTGATGCGGAAGCGGATTCTGGTGGTTCGTACCGGATCGGTTTCAATAATCCGGCAGGCTCCGATGGATTGTCCGGAGGCCAACTCTTTCCAGCCGGTGCCGGTCCAGTGGTCGACCGACCAGCCGTCAACCCTTTGTCCCAAAGGTAGATACTCGCGGAATCGTACCACGTTGAAGGTGATTGCTTCCTCAAAGTCAAATACGATCCCGCAGTTAGTCGCGATATCGTCGGTGGCCCAGTAGGTATCCCAACTGTCATCCACCAGCCGGTCAACGTTGTAGGTTATGCTGTTATTCCTGACATTTCCTGGGGTAATTCTGGCCTTCTTGGCGAGGTTGGTTTTAAAGGTACCCTCCAGTATCCGGCCAAATCCTTCGAGCGATTTCACATCGGCATCGCACAGGAGGCCGCGGGTATCCGGCGCCAGCCCGATATTCATGGCCGCGCCCCGGCCCACCGATTCGAGGTAGGTTTTCCAAAGGTTTTCGGGCGTTCTCGGCTTCTGATCGGGATGATAAAACCAGCCCTGGCGCAGCGGAAAATCACTCTCGGCCGGGATCCAGAATTTTCCATCCCGATGACCGCTTTCGCCCTCCTCATATTTCGTGTTGCCCGGCACCGGCTTCAGGTTTTCGCCATCCCGGTTTTTGGGCGTAAAGGTGGCCCAGCAGGGATCCTTGGCCCATCCCGATTCGTTGCCTACCCAGCGGGAACCCGGACCGATATCGCTGAATACGATGGCGTTGGGCTGCAGTTCATAGACTAGTTCAAAGATCTTTTCAAACGGATAGTAATTGTTCTTGTCGATGGTCCGCTTCTCCTTAGCCCCGCCATACCAGCCGTCGCCCCCGTTGGCGCCATCGAGCCATACCTCGTATATCGGGCCATAATTAGTTAGAAGTTCCCGTAACTGGTTCATATAGTAGGTGATATACTCCGGCTTGCCGTAATCCTTGTGGTTGCGGTCCCATGGCGAAAGGTAGACCCCGAATTTCAGCCTGTACTTCTTGCAGGCATCGGCATACTCCTTCACCATGTCGCCCTGACCGTTTTTCCACGGCGAGTTCTTGACCGAATAGGTATCGTTGTACTTCGAGGGCCACAGGCAGAACCCACAGTGGTGCTTGGTTACCAGGATCAGGCCGCGCAGCCCGCCCGCCTTGGCCGCCGCCGCAATCTGATCGGCATTGAACTCTTTCGGGTTGAAGTTTTTGGCCGGTTCATTGCCGTAGCCCCACTCAAGGTTGGCATAGGTGGTGGTGGAGAAATGGATCAGGCCGTACAGTTCGGTCTGGTGCCATTTCAGTTGGGCCGAGCTGGGAAGGGGACCGTAGGGTTTGGGTGGATTTTGTGCGGAGACGGGTTGTCCGGAGCAGAAAGCCGCCAGAAGTAGGGTCAGCATTAGGGTTGCAGGTTTTGATTTCATGATTGTGTAACGGTTGTCTGTTTAAAAGTAGCGGAATATTGGCTATTTTGGAGCATTGATCGCCAATCATGAAAAATTCCCTGAACAATCTCCTGAATTTTGGTCTCGCAGCCGGGTGCCTGGGCCTCACGCAGGGCAGCACCGTGCTTCCGGCGGATAAGGAGCAGAATCCCAATGTGTTGTTTATTTCCATCGATGATCTCCGGCCGGAACTGGGCTGCTACGGCAATCCGGTGATCCGGACGCCCAACCTCGACCGGTTGGCTTCCATGGGGATGGTTTTCACCAAAACCTTCTGTCAGGTTGCGGTTTCGGCTCCGTCGCGGGCCAGCCTGTTCACCGGTCTGCGTCCGGATTCCGTGCATGTCTGGGGGCTGGAGGATAAGTTCAGGAACACTATGCCCGATGTTAAAACCCTGCCGAAGTACCTCCATCAGTATGGGTATTACACGGTTGGCATCGGCAAGATTTTTCATAATTTCATGCCGGATTCGGTCTCCTTTGACGAGCCCGATCTGCGTCCGGATGCTTATAAAACGCCCGACCGGATTCTGCGCGATGCGGAATCCTTCCATTATGATGAGGCCATCACGCAGCGGCAGCGGGAGATCCGGGAGGCGAAGATCAAAAAGAATCCTGCCGCCCGCCAGTATGCGGATGGCTGGGGGTACGGAAGCTCGGTGGAGGTTTTTGAGGGCCCCGACAGTGTTTTGTATGATGGTGCGCAAACTGAGCTCGCCATCCGTACATTATCGAGGTTAAAGAATTCCGACCAACCGTTTTTTATGGCCCTGGGTTATTATCGCCCGCACCTGCCTTTTGTGGCGCCCCGGAAGTATTTCGATTTGTATGACCCCAGCACAATTCCGCTGGCTGCCAATCCCTTTCTGCCAGCCGATGCTCCGGTGATGGCCGCGGACAACCAGTACGAACTGGCCGCCTGTTATGATCTGGCGTATGTAAAGCATCCCAGGGGATTCACTTTGTGCCCCGATTCTGCCCGGATCCTGAAACAGGGATATTATGCCTCCGTGAGTTACGTGGATGCCTGTATCGGCAGGCTGATGCAGGAAATGGATAAGATGGGCCTGCTGGAGAATACCGTGATTGTGGTCTGGGGCGATAATGGCTGGAAACTTGGCGAGCATAACAGCTGGACCAAGCAGACCAACTACAACATCGACACCCGCGTTCCGCTGATCATTTATACCCCGGATCTGAAAAAACGCGGCAAAACCTGCAGCCGGCTTACGGAACTCGTCGATCTTTTCCCCACCGTTTGCGAACTGGCGAAGGTGAAAATGCCCGATTACGCACAGGGCACCAGCCTGGTTCCGCTGCTGAAAGATCCCGCCCGGCCCTGGAAGCCCGCGGTCTTCTCACAGTTCCACCGGAAGCCGAATATCACGCCCGACAAGAAACGATATATGGGCTATTCGATGGTAACGCCTGAATATCATTACGTTGAGTGGCGATATTGGGATTATGAAAAGAAGCTGCCCGGTGAACGCGTGGCCATGGAATTGTATGACCTGAGCCGCGATCCCGATGAAAACCACAACCTGGCGGTCAAGCCGGAATACGCTGAAACCCTGACCCAGTTAGCTGCTCAGATGAAGGCCGGCTGGAAAAGTGCCCGGCCGGTTAGCGTCCGGTGATCCGCACCATCGCACAACCCCTCACCAGCGGCACCTTTACCGAGAGAATTCCGTTTGTGTACGAAGACTCCAGATTAAATGAACTCCCGACTCCCGGATAGATTCCTTCGCATTTCACCGATTCCAATCCGGGAGTATTCTTTATCCTGATGTTTACCGTGGATCCCGGTTCGCCGAATACCACGGGAACCACATAGCCCCCGGGAACCTCAAACAGGTTGGCCTTTGCGGCACCGTTCACCACTTCCAGACAGTGGGGCTCGAGCACCCACTTCTTGCCCTTCATGGCCGACATCAGGGGGCCGTAGTCCATGTATTGCTGGTCGGTCCATTCATCCGGGAGGATGCTGTGGTCGTTGCCGGGGAAGGGAGCCATGGGGTATACACCCATATACAGGTATTTCTGGAAGAAGGCATCGGGACCCTCTTTGTGGAGGTCAGAACTGTCGTTGGTCCAGCCCAATCCGGGCTTGTTGATGCAGAGGAGGGCCGTGGTGTTCAGCGGACAGCCGGCATTGGTAAACTCATCGAATATGCCGTCGGTGTTTTTTAAGAGATCGAGCCTCTTGACGTGGTTGTTGAGGAAAATGGTTTTCCCTGCGTTGTGCATGATGGGCGCCAGATCCTTCATCAATATTTTCCAGGAAGTGATCAGCGACCGGGCCGGACGGTCGACGAACCAGGTGATGCCATCGTCCCGGTTTTCGTTATACATCCGCAGCCAGTCCATCCGGTCGATCGCAATACCGGAAGCTTCAGGGATAAATTTCACATGTTTCCGGGCCTGATCCAGGAGAAAATCCCTGTAAACCGGCTCCCCGGGATCGGTAACGATTCCGGCTTCCCAGGTGAGATGGGTCCCTCCGGGCTCTGTTTGTCGATGGAAATAGACAGAATCCCTCAGGACCCTGTCGGGAACAGGAAGCCAGGATCCTGGCAGTTTATAATAAAAGAATTCATTGGGATCTTTCCAGATATCCTTGTCGTCCAGATTCTTGCGCGGTGGAACAGGGCGCTCCATTTTGGTGCCGAACTCGGTTACATTGAAATAGTTGAGGACGTGAAAGCCCATCCGGTTCATGGTCTGTGCGTAGTTGCGCATGGCGGAGATTGACGTGGTGTCGCCGCCGAAGCGGATCCATTCTTCATTTTCCCCTACCGGAGGCAGAAACATGCCCATGTAGGGGAAGTCGAAGCTGGCCATCCAGTTGGTATTGAAGGCCATCTTTTTCATTTTGGCCACATCAAAATCGGTGTCGAAATTCGAGTAGGCGCTGGTGCCGGCCATATCGTGGGCCTTGGTCACCACCGGATTGAAATAATCGGGATACCGGTTGCTCATCCACCTAAGTCCACCCCGCCAGTCGGCCTCATGGGCTACAAGGTCCATGGAGAATTTGAGAGGATGGTCTGCCGAGATCCTGTTGTAAATGCGGTTGAAGGTGAGGGTGCCGCCGGCTGTGGTTTCCAGGGTGAGATCCAGAATTTCATCGTTAGGATCAAGCACCAGGCTTAGACCGGAATCGGTTTTCTTGTCCATGGCGGTAACCATCGGGATGCAGATCAGGTCGCGCTGGTATGGGATGTAGATCACATGGGGTTCTTCATACCGGAAATAGGGAGCCCCGTACCAAAGGGTGTCTGAAACGAAGGAGTGGGGCAGGAGCGGATCGCCCCAGTTGAATGCGGATGCCGGCACGGTCATCTGGGCCTCCACGGGTGTGCCGGGGGGCGACGACTCTTTCCGTCCGATGCGCGGATCGCTCCAGGGTGCCCAGAATTTTGAGGATGCACTCACCGGCCAGGTGATGCCCGACTGGATTTTTGTTGTCCAGGGTTTGCCTGCTCCCCGGATCTCCACTTCCCAATGGATTCCGTCACCATCCGGAATAAACCGGTCAATGACAGTGCAACGGTCTTTCGTCCCAGTACGCACCAGTTTTTGCTCGGTCTCGACCCCGCCGCCCGGAAGCTTCCGGGTGATGATTTTGCCTGTTGTTATGCATCCTTCGAGATGGGTGACGGCTGGAACCGTGTAGGTGTCCTTCCCCGATGAAAAAGAAACCAGGGCGACTCCCTGTTTCGAAACGGTCACTGATAAGTTCTCGGATTGACCGGCATTTGGGCTTATCCCCTGGGAGAAAGCCGAAGCTCCTGCCAGGAGGAGTAGCATAAAGCTGACAGGTGAAAACTTGTTTTTCAACATATTGAATTTCAGTTTGTTGTAATTTAAAGCATTTCTAAATGGAAAAATAATCATCAATAAATCAAGTAGTTATGGTATGAAACTGACAGGTTTAAAGTGGATGGTATAAATCTATCAGTGCACTGACAATAATTCGTTATAAATCAGTCAATCGATTGATAAAAATTCACTTTCTCCCCCGCCTTGGTCTCAAATTCCTTTTTCTTCCCCTGATAACTGACGGGACACTTTCCCCCGTTCTTCGAAAGGATCGTTGCTTTCACCAGTTTTCCCTCTTTCCACTCGATGCCCACTACAAAGCCTCCGCGGGCCACGAGGCCTTCAATTTTCCCAGTGGGCCAGGCGGCGGGAAGGGCAGGGAGCAGTACGATTTCACCGGTGTGGCTTTGGAGCAGCATCTCGGCGATCCCGGCGGTGGCGCCGAAGTTGCCGTCGATCTGGAACGGCGGATGCAGGTCGAAGAAATTCGGACTGGTGCATTTGGTGAGCAGCACGTCGATGGCCTTTTTGGCATTGTCGCCATCACCCAGCCTCGACCAGAGGTTCACGAGCCAGGCGGCGCTCCAGCCGGTATGTCCGCCTCCGTTCGCCAGCCTGAATTCCAGCGATTTCTTTGCGGCAGCCTGCATTTCTGGGGTTTGCGAGGTGATCTGCCGTCCGGGATGGAGGGCAAATAGGTGCGACATGTGCCGGTGGCCGGGTTCGGGCTCCGCAAACTCAACCGGCCACTCCATCAGGCGTCCATCGGACCCGATTTTCGGAAGCAGCAGATTGCTCCGGGCTTCGGTAACCCGGCTGATGAAATCGTCCTTAATTCCCAGTATGTCAGCGGCCTCAATCAGGTTGGAAAATAGATCCCAGATCACTTCCTGATCATGCGACGGTCCCATGGTAAGATACCCGGTGCTCCCATCGGGCGCTTTAAACGAGTTCTCCGGTGAACTGGCCGGTCCGGATACGAGCTTGCCCGAAACCGGATCCTTTACCAGCCAATCGAGGTAAAACTGAGCCGATCCTGTCATCACAAGGTATACCCTTTTGAGGTATTCCTTGTCACCCGTAAAGGCGAAATGCTCCCACAGATGCTGCACCATCCAGGCGCCGGCCCCCAGATGCAGCCCCCAGCTCGGCCATTCGCCCGGTGCGGTAAATCCGAACACATTGGTGATCGGATGCACGCACCAGCCGCCTGCCCGGTAATGAACCTGGGCGGTTTTGGTTCCAGGAACAACCAGAGATTCAACTAATTCAGTCAGAGGCATCTGCAGCTCTGATAGGTTCGTCACCTCCACCGGCCAGTAGTTCATCTGGATATTGATGTCGGTATGGTAATCGCAATTCCAGGGCGTCTGAATCTTGTTGGCCCAGATCCCCTGCAGGTTGGCCGGCAGGCTGCCCGGCCGCGAAGAGGCCACCAGCAGGAATCGCCCATACTGGAAATAAAGTTCGGTAAGTCCCGCGTCGTTCTTGTTTTCCTTAAAATTCACAAGACGCTGGTCGGTCGGGAGGGTATCGGCAGATGCCGGGCTGTTCAGGGAAAACTCCACCCGGTCCATCAGGGCCGAAAAATCATCCCGATGACGCTGCAGCAGGGATGGGTAGGAGTGTTTCTCCGCATTGGCAATCCGGCCGGCAGTGGCCTGAAGATACTCCGCACCCGTGTAATCCGGTGTTTTCATCCGATAATCCGTTCCGGCAGCCATAAGCAGGGTTACCGCATCGGCATTTTTAACAATCATTTTGTCACCCGAAAATTCCACGGAACCGCCTGAATTCATCGCTTTCAGCCGGGCCAGATAGCTCATCCCGTCAGCCCCCTGACCGTTATCCATGCGGCCGGTCATGATCAGCTGGCCATCTTTTGCCGAGCTGGTGAACCGTTCCGGCCGATCCATGGTGGCTGTAAAGCTGAGGCTGCCTTTCGTGCCGGCTGTCAGCCGGATCACCATTACCTGATCGGGATAACTGACGAAAACCTCCCTGGTAAACCGGATGCCGTTCTGCTCATACCGCACGGTAACCACGCCGGTCCGCAAATCGAGCTCCCGGTAATAATTCTGATACGGATCCCTCTTGCCGAAATCCAGCCGCAGGTCGCCGAGCGTCTGGTAGCAACCGAACGGCACGTTGGCCCCGTTCCCGTGGCCCGATCCCGCCCCTGTGCAAATCTGCGTCCGCTCAGCCATCTGGTGTGCTTCCCGGTATTTACCCGCATAGAGGTAATTCCGTATCGAATCGATGGCAGCAAAGGCCAGGGGATTATCATTGTCGGTGGGGGATCCCGACCATAACGATTTTTCATTCAGCTGAATACGTTCGGTGTTTACATCCCCGTATACCATCCCTCCGACACTCCCGTTCCCGATGGGCAGTGCTTTCAGCCACTCCGCATCGTTTTTCCACCCGTTCCGGTCATCCGGAATGGAAGCAATGGCCGGTTTATCGTACCACAATTTTAGTGATTTTTCGCTTTTACCCTGATCGCATCCGTACCCCAGGATAATAATTATCAGGCTGATAAATAGGAGGTTGGGTTTCATGGGATGGAAAGATTTAATAACCTGATGTTACGAAATTTTACGGTAAAGTGCAACGGGTGGACGAACGCATCTATCGGACGCAGGTCTCGGATGCATATATGCGTCCCTACGGCTGCGTTGAATAAAAAAATCGTTTATCTTGCCTCCTTATTAATCAATTTCCCTTACCATGAGAAAACTTACCCTTGTTCTGATGTTTCTCACCCTGGCCGGGCAGCTGACCCTGAATGCCCAGACCAAAAATATCCCCCCTGCCCTGAAAGGCAACGGGCAGGTTTTTTTCTATGAAGATTTCAACTGGGGCGATCCCACCGATCCGAAAGGCTGGAAAATGCCCGACGGATATAAACTGATTGATCCGGATGACACCGGATATAATTTCAAGTGGATGCCCTACGACAGTATCAGGGCACAGTTTGCCATGGAACCGCCTTTTGAATCAACGTCAGGCCGGAACGGATATCTCGGACTGCCTCTGGCAATCTATAATGAATTTAAGGACCCGACGATTACGGTCAATAATTCCATTGAATTCCCGCATTTTAACTGCTCCGGACACGCCACGGTGATCGTCCGGTATGAGACGCATTTCATGAATGGCGGACCCGGATTGCAGGAACTGAAAGTTTCAGTCGATGGGGGAACGCGCTGGGCTATCTATGATGTCGGCTTCGGCGTTCAGCACAAGGACCGCCCCAATGATGCTTCCCCGGGCAAGCCGGTCATCTTTGAGGCCAACATCTCGGAAGTTGCGGCCGGTCAGCCTGATGTTATTATTCAGCTTCACTACGGTGAAACCAGCTGGTACTTCTGGGTTTTGGATGATTTTCAACTGGCAGAAGCATGGGATTACGACCTGCGGCTGAAACATTTTACAGCAGCCTGGGATAACGGCGATCCGGAAACCCCGATGACACCGTTTAACATGATTCCGAAAAGCCAGCTCAACGGAACGCTGGGTCTCTTCAATTGGGAATCCAGCGTGCTTAATTTCGGGGAATATGATCAGGAAGATGTATACCTGGATCTCACCATCTCCAAAAACAACCAGCAGATCTGGCACAAAACAACGGAAACAATCGATCTGTCAACCGGTTATCTGGATACCCTGAAGATCACCGACAAGTTTATCCCCGAAGAGTTTGGCCACTATAAGGTGACCTATGATTTCAAGACCGGAATGAACGAACAGACCCCGGAGAATAATAAATCGGAATACATCTTTCATGTGAACGACAGCATCTATTCCACTTCAGATGATACCCCGGACCTGGCCTGGTCCTATCTTTTTGAACGGTATGGCCCGATTGAGAAGCTCTCCTGCGAAGATTATTTTACCGGATCAATTCTTCCGATTTACAAGGATTGTGAGGTCAGCTCAATATCAACCTACATCATGGGCGGCCTGGCCGACGGCCTGATTGATTTTCAGTTCCAGCTCTGGCTGAAACCCCAGGAAGGGGATGACCTTACCCCAGTAAAAGTGCTGGTTACGGATATGATGACCCTGGATTCCTCTATGTTCAATACCTGGATCACAATGCCTTTCAGCAAAGACGGCGAAACCGAATTTCTTCAGGCCGGCGATCTGGTTTATGCAGGTATTTCGCAATGGGACATGCATACGGATTATCTGACCAGAAGGGCTAAAGGGTTGAAAATCGGAACCGACCGCACCCTTAAAATGGTGGGACCCACCACCATCGGGCTATACGACGGTAATATAGAGGAAGGCATGGGTGCTTTCTCAGGAAGACGAAACCTGATGTGCCGTCTGAACCTGAACGACCACAGTAACCTGATCGACGGTATTGATCCCCTGATTTCAACCGCATCTCTTGGGCAGAACTATCCGAACCCTTTCAACGGATCAACGGATATTGCCTATGAACTGGTAAACGGAACGGATGTAACCTTTGAAATTATGGACCTGACCGGACGCAAGGTGAAGGTTCTGCACGAAGGATTCAGGCCTGCAGGAAAACACACCCTAAATCTTGATGCGTCAGGCCTCGAAGCCGGCGTGTATTATTACACGATCAAAGCCGGAGTTCTGAACCAAACTAAGCAAATGGTGATTTATTAAGCCTTTTGCCCTTATCAGGTCTTAACATTTAGATTTATCTTCCTCAACCTCAGATTCTTTGGAGTCACCTCGAGATATTCGTCATCCCCGATATACTCCATGTACTGTTCGAGGGAGAAGAGGCGTGGCGGCGGGATCGAAGTTTTTTCATCTGAACCCGAGGCCCGCATGTTGGTAAGTTTTTTGGTTTTGCTGACATTGATGACCAGGTCGGTGGGGCGGATATGTTCGCCGATTACCTGGCCCTTATAGACAGGCTCGCCGGCCGGAACAAAGAAAACGCCTCGGTCCTGCAGTTTATCGATGGCATAGGCGATGGCCTGACCTGTTTCGAGCGCGATGAGTGCACCGTTTCGCTTGGTATTGATATCCCCCCGGTAGGGCATGTAGGATTCAAAACGGTGTGCGATAATGGCCTGGCCGGTAGTCAGGGTCAGCACTTGGTTTGAAAGTCCCATCAGTCCCCGCGACGGAATGCGGAAGGTAAGACTGTTCTGGTCCCCCTTGTGCTCGATATTCAAAAGCTCACCCCGGCGGGAGGTTACAGCTTCAATGACTTTTCCCTGAAACATTTCGGGTACATTAATCACCAGGTTTTCAACCGGTTCATGTGTCACTCCGTCGATCTCCTTCAGCAGTACCTTCGGCTGGCCCATCTGGAATTCATATCCTTCACGGCGCATGGTCTCCACCAGGATAGAAAGGTGGAGAATCCCCCTGCCGTATACGTTCAGCATTTCCGGAGAATCGGTTTCCTCAACCCGCATGGCGAGGTTTTTCTCGGTCTCCCGGAAAAGCCGCTCCCGCAGGTGCCTTGAGGTGACAAATTTCCCGTCCTGGCCATAGAACGGCGAGTTGTTGATGGTGAAGAGCATGCTCATCGTCGGTTCATCAACCTTGATGGGAACCAGAGCTTCCGGATTCTCCGCATCGGCAACCGTGTCACCGATTTCAAATCCTTCCAGGCCCATCAGGGCGATGATTTCACCGGATCTTACGGGTGTCTTTATTTTTTCTTTTCCGAGGCCTTCAAACAGGTATAGTTCCTTTATCTGCTCCTTTTGAACCAGTCCGTGCTGTTTGACCAGGGAGACCCACATGCCGGTCTGCATGGTTCCGCGAAGGAGGCGACCCACTGCAATGCGGCCAACGTAGGAAGAATAATCCAGGGAGGTGATCATCATCTGCGGAGTACCCTCGTTAAATGGGGCCGCAGGTATGTGCTCGAGAATGGTATCAAGAAGATAGGTAACGTCCTCGGTCGGGGTTTTCCAGTCGGGTCCCATCCATCCCTCTTTCGACGAACCGTAAACAACCGGAAAATCCAACTGCTCATTGTTGGCATCGAGGTGCATCATCAGTTCGAAAACCTGCTCGTGAACCTCATCGGGCTTACAGTTTGGTTTATCAACCTTGTTGATCACCACAATGGGTTTCAGGTTCAGGTGCAGGGCCTTCTGGAGAACGAACCGGGTCTGCGGCATCGGTCCTTCAAAAGCATCCACCAGTAGCAGAACTCCGTCGGCCATGTTAAGCACGCGTTCCACCTCTCCGCCAAAATCGGCGTGACCGGGGGTGTCAATAATATTGATCTTAACACCTTTGTAGCGTACCGAAACGTTTTTGGCCAGGATGGTGATCCCGCGTTCACGCTCCAGATCATTGCTGTCGAGTATCAGCTCGCCCATCTCCTGGTTGTCGCGGAACAATTTAACCTGGTGCAGAATGCGATCAACCAGGGTCGTCTTACCATGATCGACGTGGGCAATGATCGCTATATTTCTGATTTCGTACATGTTTACTTTTTACAAATGAGGGCGCAAAGATACGAAAAAATTGGGTATAAGGTATCGGGCGCCCTGATGTCATCCCGGTGAAAACCGGGATCCCCTGAAAGATGCTCCGGGGCAGGGGATCCTGACTTTCGTCAGGATGACAGTTCTTGCCTAACCGGCAACCGGTAACCGGCAACCGGCAACCGATCTTAACGGCAATAAAAAAACCACTGATTCTTTCCCTTTGCGAAAGAAAAAAATATTACTTTTGCACCGCATTAAAACTGCATATGGACGACTATCACGCGGATAACTACAGGTGTAACTAGTCCTCCAGAAGTCACATAAGTACTTCTGGCGGACTTAAAAACGGAGGTTACTTATGATTACGTACTGGCAAATCGTTAAAAACGGCCTGCTCCCACTGCAAACGTACATCAAAGGTGCTGTCATCAATGCGGTCTCCCCTACCGTAGAGGAGCTCAATATTTTGAAGACCACCTTTAAGATCGATGAAGATTTCCTGAATGACATCATGGACGTCGACGAACGATCTCGCATGGAGGTGGATGAAGGCAAGTTATACATGATTTACCGGGTTCCGTATTACAACCGCGACAATGGCCTGCCTTTTGCCACCATGCCGTTGGGCGTGATGCTTTCCGACGATGCCCTTATCGTTCTGGGGTATCAGCACAACGATGTTCTCGCAGAGGTATTTTCAAAAAATATCAAAAAACAGGTTGATTACGAAAACAAGATCGAGTTTCTGTTTCATATCATTGATTACTCCACCATCACCTATCTGAAGTTCCTGAAGCAGATTAATACCGAAACCTATAAGATTGAACAGGCTCTTGAGAAATCGACCAAAAATGAGGAGCTGCACAAATTGCTCCTGATGGAAAAGTGCCTGGTTTATTTTAATACCTCACTGCGGTCCAATGAGATCCTGATCACCAAGCTGCGTAATTCCCGCTATTTCAAGAAAAATGAAGTAGATGAGGAGCTGGTTGAGGATGTGATCATAGAGATCAAGCAGGCCATCGAAATGACCCACGTATACAGCGACATTCTCAGCGGGATGATGGATGCCTTTGCTTCGGTTATCTCCAACAACCTGAACATTGTGATGAAGAAACTCACCATCATCACAATTGCACTGGCAATCCCTACCATGGTTGCCAGCTTCTTCGGCATGAACATCCGAAACTTCATGGAGGACAGCAGCATAGCCTTTATCGGCATCGTTATCGCCGCTGCGGCACTAGCCGTTGTTGGGGTGGTGCTGATGCGGAGGAATAAGTGGATGTGACTCACTGCGCTCGTAAATGGCCTCCCTGCGGTCGGCTAATTGGCTCCCTGCGGTCGCTAATTGGTTCGGCTGACGCCTCACTAATTAGGGCGAAGCCCCATTTAGCGCGTAGCGCCAATTAGCGAGGCGTCAGCCGAGTCATTTAGCGAGCGCAGCGAGTCAATTATATTGCTTCTATGCGTACCGCCCCCGCCATCGTCACCTCTATCGGTGCAACCGGTAATTTGATCGTGGCTCCATTGTAATCGATCTGCTCAAGCCGCTTTTTATCCAGGGTGGTGCCCAATTTGATGAAGAACGGAAACAGGTCCTCGCCAACGGCAATGCTCATGTCTTCAATCATCTCGTCCCAGGTGAGACGGTGCTCCGGGTCACTTTTCCATCTTGTGTGCTGCACGTATTTCCATTTCGGATACCAGCCCGGACCATAACGGTCGTCAAGCTTTTGCCAGATATACCAGGTCTTATGCCAGTCTTTTCCATACCCCCACTGCTTATTCATGGCCTCATTCTCATAACAGGTGGCCAGGTCCATGGCATTACCCTTCGGGTCAAAGGCAAACATCAGGTTACAGTCGCGGTTAGCCTTGTCGCGCAAGGTTGAATCGAACAGGGCGTTTACCTTGCCCTGGAACCAACCGGCATGGGCCTCGCCGCGGTTCGGGATCGGCGTGATGCCGGCAACATTCCCCTCATCATTGGCGGGGCCATACATGGTATGTGCCAGCTCGTGACCGAAGATTGAAAGGATTCCGTGTCCATCCAGGCTGATGATTCCATTTTCCTTGGGCTTGTAGATATTAACGGCCCATCCGCCGCCGCCGCCGGCGCAAAGGATAAGGTACATCGGTTCGGCTGTCGGGGTTGAGGGGAGCCTCTCCTGGATAAAAGTCTGGGCTTTGGGTACATCATTCTTGACTACGTTCAGCAGCTCAGTTTTCTGATTGGCCGCGTAATAAAACACGATGTTGCTGAAATTTTCCTCAAGCTCGGGATAAATGGGGCCGCCGCCTTCCATGGTCTGCGGCATGATGGGCTCATCCTTCAGCCGCTTCTGTTTTTCCGTCAGCCAGGCCAGATACCCGTCAACCACAAGGTCAACCGAGTCTTTCTGAACATCCGTGGCATTCCGTGGATATTTCAGGTCTTTGGTATTACCGGTGATCAGCACCCGGCCCTTTCCAAAAGTCAGTTTTACCGGATCATCGGCAACTTCAGCGTTGAAAGCCTGAACCAGCTTTCGCACCGACCAGGAACTATCGGCAACGCCCGGCTTGCCGGGGCCGCCTTTAAGCTTGCGGTTATCCGTCTGGATGATCAGTCCGCCGCCTTTTTTGACGAAATTTACCAGAGCAGTAATCTCCGCATCGGTATAATCCTGTGCCTTCGGATTGAACTGTCCGGTGATCGCCACATGGTATTTGGGGTTCGGCCACCAGACAAACGGATAGACCTTGTTGACCGTGTCCCAGAGAATCCGCACCCGGCTTTCTCCCTTCGGATCCATGGCTGAACTCATCGTGGCATGACTGCCCAGCGACCGGTATCCCAGCTTGTTCAGCTGCTCCGGCAACGTCCACATCAGGTAAAAAGAACATTCATGCGCCAGGTCGACCAGCACGTTGTATCCCTTGTCGTCCTTAACAGGCTGGCGGGTAAATAGACCTGACAGGTTTTCAAAAACTGTAAGCTTTAAGGTTGTCCCCTCCTTCCAGGCCTGGTCAACCTGATCATGGGTAAATGGCGCTTCCTTGGGCTGGCAACCGGCCAGCAGAATCATACAAACGATCGGTGCGAGGTATTTCATGATAATGGTCTTAAGATTCATGGTTAATTTTCTTAGCTGGAGTTAAACGTCATTGAAAGGTTTTCTTCAGTTTCATCATAAAAATCACCGGGTTGTCCTCAATCGTCACATTCTTCCTGATATAGTCCAAACACTGCCTGGTGGTCTCTGTCATGTTGTAGTCGGGCTTCTGCTTTTCCAAAAGCTCCTGAATAGAAACTGCCTGAAGGACAAAGAATGCATAATTATCCTTCCAATGAAGGGTTATATTCGCAAATAAATCAGGAGGAAACAATCCGGTCATATTATCTTCAAATTTGACATTTCTGGCATATTTTCCATCCTTTTTTATCCAAATGATTGATTCGGCATGCTTATGCATCCCTCCCCAGCGACCGGGCATATTTTCATGAAGGTTAACGGCAGTGGTAATACTTTTTTTGATTATCCAGAATCCTTTGTTTTCCAACAGAAAATTAATGTAATAGGTACCGGGGATTTGTTCTGGAGAAATGAAAGTATTGAATTTCTCACCGTTTGGCCCCAATTTGAATATGGCGAGTGGTTGCAGTTTGTCAGGTCCTACGCCATATAAAGTATCATCACCCGGGTTATAGAGATGCCACTCATCATTAAAGGGGAAAAGCGAGGATCCCCAACCTTTGGGGCTATAACCAGAGCCTTTTCTTGGTGGAAAAGATATCCGTGGGAAATCGTTGATTACTTCACCTTCTTCGTTGTAAATGATTAATAATGAGGAATCAGTTTTTTGCCACGGCACACCAGATGAAGCTCCTGGCATCAACCATGTGGTATCGTTAAATCGTTCAGGTGTTTCACCAGGTAAATTGGGATTCAGGATGGTTTTTAGAAAGCGCCCTTCACTTGAAAACATCTGCCATTCATTTCCCCTCATTCCAGTGAATGCAATAAAGACCTTATTGTCAGATGGATAATATCTCATGTGGTCAGAAAAATAGCCTACATGTTCTCCGGGACCTTTCCCACCCTTACCGAAATCCCTGAGATAGCGGCCATCAAGGTCGAATTCCATAACCCTGCATGGACCAGCACCTCCCGGTTGCTGGGTACTTATAAGGAAGGAATGTCCGGTGTATTCTACCATGGTATTCACAATCATACATTTCGGATGCGTTTCCAGCCTGATAATCCGCATCTCCTCAAAAAAATCTGACAGTGGAACCATTTCAGCCGAATCAGGCAGCATCCCGAGATGAACGAGAGGAATATCCTGCCCCCTGAGGTGTATTTTTTCAATAATTGTATCCGGTTCTTTGCGGGTACCACATCCGACTAATAAGAAAGCCAAAGACAGGTAGGTTACCACCTGAATAAAAATTATGGATGCCAGTTTTTTCATGTCCCCTTTTGATTCGAAAGTAGCGAAAAGTCAGTTACCTGATTTTAATCCACTAAGTCCTCCATGGGATTAGTTTATTAAACGACCCCAAAAGCCATTGAGCAGGAGATCCCGGTTTTCACCGGGATGACAGAACCCGCCATCAACACATCAACACATCAGCACATCAACACCTCATCACATCATCACATCATAAATGGAATCTCCATCTGCCCGTCCAGCAGCCTGAAACTCTTCCGGTGATGCGGAGTGATTCCGGTTGCGCGTATCGCGTCGCGATGCTGTCGCGTGGGGTAGCCCATGTTGTGATCCCAGTGGTACTGCGGGAATTCCCTGTGTATTCCCAGCATGTACTCGTCCCTGTGTGTCTTGGCCAGCACCGAGGCGGCGGCAATGCAGAGGAATCGCCCGTCACCCTTGATTTCACAGCGATGCGGAATATCGGGATATGCCTTAAACCGATGGCCGTCGATCAGGAGGAGTTCCGGTTTTATTTTTAATTCCGATATTGCTCGATGCATGGCCAGAATGCTGGCATTGAGGATGTTGATCTCGTCGATCTCCTCTGCCTCCACTCGCGCCACTGCCCAGGCCAGGGCTGAATCCTCTATAACCAACCGCAGCCGGTTACGGTTTTTCAGGCTCATCTGCTTGGAATCGTTAAGATCGGGATGAGTGAACCCAGCCGGCAGGATCACCGCGGCGGCGAACACCGGCCCGGCCAGGCAGCCCCGGCCCGCCTCATCGCAGCCGGCAGTGTGGTCGTTAGCCGGAGGCTGTAGGTTGGGATGGGTACGATCTGTTGGCATAGTAATTATTAATTGGCTCGGCTAACGCCTCGCAAATTGGCTCCCTGCGGTCGCTAATTGGCCTCCCTGCGGTCGGCTAAATGGCTCCCTGCGGTCGCTAATTGGCCTCCCTGCGGTCGGCTAAATGGCTCCCTGCGGTCGCTAATTGGTTCGGCTAACGCCTCACTAATTAGGCTCTGGCCCAATTAGCGCGAAGCGCCAATTAGCGAGGCGTTAGCCGAGTCAATTAGCGAGGCGCAGCCGAGTCAATTACTTATAATTCTGCACCGCCCTGATCACGGTATCTATCGTCAGCCAAACCTTCCTCGCAGTCTTGTCCCAGTTGAAGTTCTTTGAGCGTTCGAGCCCTTTTTGGATGAACTCATCACGCAATCTTTCATCGGTGGCTAATCGCTTCATGCCATCCGCGATGCTTTCCACGGAGCCGGGATCGGCATAGAGAACAGCCTCGCCGCCCACTTCAGGCAGGGAGGTCACATGGGAGGTCAGCACCGGCACACCCGCTGCCATCGCCTCCACCACCGGAATGCCAAACCCTTCATACCAGGGAACAAAGGTCAGGGCCAGGGCAGCGCCCATCACCAGGCGAAGCTCATCGGGCTCAAGGCGGCCGGTGAAAAGGACTGACGACGGATGACGGACGACTGATGTTTTCCGTCCGTCGTCCGTCTTCTGTCGTCCGTCTTTCTTCCACATCCTCTCCCCAACCACTACCATCCTCACGTCCGGCCCGTTTTCGCTGCAAAACCGGTCATAGGCATCCAGCAGGTTCCCGACATTCTTTCGGGGGTGGAGTGACCCGACATATAGGAAATATGGCTTCCCGCCGGTATATTTTTCACGTGTGGCATGGATCTCTTCAGGGGTGAGGGGCTGGTAGGCGTCATTGGCGCCGTTGTGAACCACGCGAACAATGGCCCGGGCAGTATCCCAGGTGCGGTTCATGTCCTTCTGGCTGTGAAGGGATACCGTACAGATCCGGTAGGCTTTCCGGGCAAACCTGGGAAAGAAATAGTTGTAATAGACACGCGGCCAAAAGGGCAGATCACCGGGACGGTGCACGAAACTGATGTCATGGATCACAGGAATCGATTTCACCTTGGTGCGAAGAGAGAGAAATCCATCCGGGGAAAAGAAAATATCAGCCTTGTATTTCCGGAGAACCCGGGGGATCACCACTTCAAACCAAAGCAGCCACAGAATGGGGTGGCGCGTAGGAAACCCGGCCACTACCGGGGTTATATTATCAGAAAAAATAAATTCCGATGAATAGGGGCGGTCGAAAATGAAGATGAACTGGTGCTCAGGATGATCGCGTGTGATGCGCCTCAGCGTTTCATAGGTGAACCACCCGATGCCCTCGAGCCTGTTCTTCTGAAGTAAACGGCAGTTGACAGCAATGACCATCGGGTAAAGATAATCAGAGTAAGGAAAAAATCAGATAGACGGATTGAATGGCTGCGACCGATAGATGATGAGATCGCCGGTCCGGATGCGGCCGGCTTCCCAGGGATTGAGAATTTTCAGCCGGATCACGTGTGGCCCATCGGTGAGGCCGAACTTCCATCCCACCTCCAACCTCCGACTCAGATCATTCAAGGGCATGGAAAAAGTAACCGGAGCCAGGTCATCCACAACCATTTCAACATCAATAATCCCCGGAATTTTTTTCCTGAAAGAGTCACGGTCCACCTCACCTGTGAGTACAAAGCCCGTTCCCACAAACCGGATCTCTGCCGTGGTCTCCATATCGGTCCCGATTCTGCGCCTCTCAACCGGATAATATCCGGTAAAGCCCTGCTCCAGTTTTACAGGCTGCGGTACCTGTGAAGCAATGGTCACATTTTCGCCATCAATGGCTCCGCCATTTTTTATGACCATCTCAAGTGCATGGTTAAAGCTGGATTTATAAACATCAGATAGTGAGAGACTTGTGAAGGAAAACGGTTCGTTTTCAATCGGAACCAGTGCTTCAAGCCAGACCCCCGGAATCTTGTCATATCCCAGCACAGTACCCAGAATCCCCCCGGCACTCGCGGGGTTGCAATCGGAATCCTGCCCGCAGCGTGCAGAGATCTGCAGGGTCCTGGCAAAATCCCCCCGGCCGTATAAAAGTCCGATCACTACATAAGCCGAATTGACCTTTGCATCTATATTAAAGGGCCTGAATACACCATCCGGACAGCCCACTTCGGCCGCCCAGTTACGTTCAACCGCAAACCAGGCTGCTTTCCAGTCGGAGGGATCCTTCTTGTATGCGCCGATCACATCCCGGATGCACCGATAGAAGCCGGATTCAGCCGGTATGGTCTTCAGCCCTTCCTCCACAATAAATTCGATATCATTGCTCACAAAGGCCAGACTGTACATGGCAGCGAGGTATACACCCCCGTACCATCCGTCTCCATAGTTCATGATATGGCCGATCCGGTCGCAGATTCCGGAGGAGGTGTTCGGCATTCCGGGCGACATCAGACCGGCAAAATCAGCCTCGATCTGAAAATCGATATCATCGGAATGGGGATTGTTGAGCCAATGTCCGGATTCGGGAGGCATAATGCCGTGAAGGATATTGTGCCGGGCTGCCTGGTTGGCATGCCAAAGCGGATAGACTGCATGTGCAAATGCTTTGGCATGACTCGAAGCCGGCGCATCAATGCCCTCCTTGTTCATCACGTCGACAAAAGTGAGGTCCATGTACACATCGTCATACAACCCCGGCGCATTCTCGAAATACCAGGCAATGCGGCCGCTATCCCAGGGTATCGGCTGATAATCCTGAATCATGGTTCCCTGGAAGCCAAACTCTGTGGGGCCGCCAAAGGTGCACCCTATAACCTGCCCTGCCCAGCCCCCTTTGATCTTGTCGAGCATGACGGTTTTCGTGAGAATCGTGCGCTCAGGAACCTTGTTCCCGGATTTTTCCTGGTTGGAGCAGGCGGCAGCCAAAAAAAGCGTAATGAGGGAGATTGGTAAGTATTTCATAGTAAATGGATTAAGGCGAATGCTGGTAAAAGTCAGCGATTTCCAATTGTTAAAATTACTACATTTGGCTGATTGATTGTAGACCTGTCCGCGCAGGGGGAGTAAACCCATACGAATTTGAAAAAAAGTTTTGTTGCCAATCTGGTCCTGGTCATCCTGCTTAATCTTCTGATTAAGCCGCTGTGGATTTTTGGCATCGACCGTAATGTGCAGGTTCTGGTAGGCCCGGGTGAGTTTGGGCTTTATACCACTCTTTTCAATATCTCCCTGATGTTGAACATTCTGTTGGATATGGGGATCACCAATTATAACAACCGCAATATTTCCCAGAATCATCAGCTTTTACAGAAGCACTTCTCAAACCTGGTGGTCCTTAAGCTCATTCTGGCATTGATTTATTGCATGGTCATCCTTGGAGTCGCCCTGGCCCTGGGACATACCGGCCGGCGGCTGAATATCCTGCTGCTCCTGGGCGTCAATCAATTGCTGATTTCATTTGCCTTATATCTTCGGTCGAATATAGCCGGCATGCAGATGCATACGGTGAACTCCATGATTTCCGTTCTCGACCGGATTCTGATGATAATCTTCTGTGCGATTCTCCTTTGGGGAAATGTTCTGAAAGCACCCATCAGTATCGAATGGTTTGTCTATGCGCAAACGGCTGCCTACCTGCTGACTGCCGCCATCTGCTTTTTAATTGTTGCCTGGAAATCGAAATTCCAGAAGCTCAGCTATGACCGGAACTTTTTTATTGTGGTGCTGCGGCAGTCGGCTCCTTTTGCGCTGCTAGTCCTCCTCATGACTGCCTATACACGGATCGATATGATCCTTCTGGAAAAAATGTTGCGCCCCAACGGGGAGATTCAGGCCGGGATTTATCAGAACGGCTACCGGATTTTCGACGCAGCCTATCAGTTTGCGCTACTTTTCGCTGTTCTGCTTCTTCCGATATTCAGCAAGATGATCAAGGAGCGGCATAATGTCAGCGAACTGACACTGCTCTCCTCACTGTTGTTGTTTATTCCGATGATTGCGCTGGCAATCGGCTCACACTTTTACCGGACCGAGATCATGGGCATGCTCTACGAGGAGAATATTCACGAATCGGCCGGCTTCTTCGGCATCCTGATGGTTTCTTTCCTGGGCATGTGCGGAACCATTATTTACGGTACCCTCCTCACAGCACACGGAAACCTCAGGGAACTGAACCTGTCTTCTGCAATCGCAGTTGGTATTAACCTGATATTGAACCTGATATTGATACCCCGGTACCATGCCCTCGGAGCGGCTATTGCCTGTCTGGCAACACAGGGATTCGCGGGACTCTCGCAATACCTGATATCTGCCAGGTTATTCAAATTCGGGCTGAACTATAAACTGATGGGTAAAATTATCATATATATTGGTGGGGTTACCCTGATGGGATATGGAGCTCATCATCTTGAAATAGCATGGTGGATCGGGTTCCTTGGGCTGATGGCAGGAGCGATGCTTCTCGCCTTTGTTCTCAACCTGATCAATGTGAGGGGGATGGTGAGGATGGTGGTGAGGGGGTAGGGTGCCGTTAACCGGTTTGGCGGGCGCACTTGTCATCCCCGCGGAAGCGGGGATCGCGTCCCTTAAAGCACAGTTCGCAATGGAACCGGTCCCCGCTTTCGCGGGGATGACAAGGGCTTTGGCGGGCATTTCGGGTGTGCCATCCGGTCCCCGCTTTCGCGGGGATGACAAGGGCATCACTGTCACTTAAAAGATACAAACGAGCTAATTGTATATTATGAAAGAAGTTACAATCGGAATCGACATCGGCGGAACGAACACCAAGATCGGGGTGGTGGACCGCGACGCCAGGATACTGGCGCAGGGAAAGGTATTGACCGCAACGTATAAAAAGGCCGAGGATTTTGTGGAAGCCGTGCATCGGGAAATCCAGAGCCTGCTGAGAGATTCCGGTGACGTGGAGCTTAAGGCCATCGGCATCGGGGCACCCAACGGCAACTATTGCAAAGGGACCATCGAGCATGCGCCCAACCTCAACTGGAAGGGAATTGTTCCGCTGGCGAAACTGTTCGGAAAATATTATCCGGTGCCGGTTGTTCTCACCAATGATGCCAATGCCGCCGCTTTAGGGGAGATGATTTACGGCGGCGCCAAAGGGATGAAAAATTTTATCATACTCACGCTCGGAACCGGGCTGGGCAGCGGGATCGTCATTAACGGCGAGCTGGTGTACGGCCATACCGGATTTGCCGGGGAGATGGGACACCTCACGATGGAACCTTTCGGAAGGGAATGCGGCTGCGGCCGGCAGGGATGTCTGGAAGCCTATGTATCGGCCACCGGTATTGTAAAAACAGTGCTGGAACTGTTTGCCGAGCGCCGCGATCCAAGCCCGCTCCGGAAAATTCCCGCCGATGAGCTGACCTCAAAAGACATTGCCGAAGCGGCCAACAACGGAGACCAGATAGCACTGGCAGCCTTTGAACAGACCGCCGAAATGCTCGCCACTGCCATCAATAATGCAGCTGCCTTCTGCAGTCCGGAAGCGGTCTTCCTGTTCGGAGGACTAGCTCAGTCGGGCGACCTGCTGCTCGACCCGCTCAGCCGGTTCGTGGATGAAAATATCATGGGCTATTACCGAAAATCCCTGAAAATAATACCATCGAGCCTCAAAGAGGCCGATGCCGCGATTTTGGGAGCATCGGGACTTGCCTGGAATCAAATTAAATGACGCGTACCCGTAGGGGCGCACTGCGTGCGCCCGTCTTGCCCGTAAGGGCGCCCACCGGGCGCCCGTTTCGCCCCCATCACCAAACCCGCATAACGATATAAAATGTACCTGCAAATTGTAATGAAAACGATAATTGTTCCCTGGCTGGGATTTTCCGCTCCCCATCCGGATCTGACTGAGGTTTCAAAAGCCCTCGATGCCCTGGGTAAAGGCCATGAAATCAGTACGGTTAATTGGGATGGGTATGTGAATGAACCGGCCGTACGATTCAATATCGGATATGGAGATTCTGAAATTTACCTGAAGTATTATGTTACAGAGAACTTTGTGCTGGCTGAAAAAGACAGTTCCAACGAGAGTGTTTGTGAAGACTCATGCGTGGAATTCTTTGTATCCCCCGACTCCGACGGGATCTATTATAATTTTGAGTTTAACCCGATAGGAACCTGTCTCCTGGGCAAGGGAACGGGCCGGGCCGACAGCAAAAAAGTCGATCCGTCCTATATCAGCAAGATACGCAGGATGGGAACCATGGGAACCATGCCCTTCAGCGAAAAGATCGGGGAACAATCCTGGGAGCTGACCATTGCCATCCCGGTTGAAGCCTTTGCCGGCAAAGAGATAGGGAGACTCGGGGGAAGGACTTTCAAGGCTAATTTTTATAAATGCGGGGATAAACTCACGCAGCCCCACTATCTGACCTGGAATCCGGTGGGCACCGAGAACCCTGATTATCACCGGCCGGAGTATTTTGGGGAGCTGGTTTTTGAAGCGAGAAAAACACAATAAATGGCTCGCTGCGCTCGCTAATTGACTCGGCTAACGCCTCGCTAATTGGTTCGCTGCGCTCACTAATTAGGCTCTGGCCCAATTAGCGCGAAGCGCCAATTAGCGAGCGCAGTGAGCCATTTAGCCGACCGAAGGGAGGCCAATTAATATTTAATAAGTCTTACCATGAAAGGAAACTGTATCATCGGCCAGTCCGGGGGACCCACCTCAGTGATCAATTCGAGTCTGGCCGGGGTGGTGAAGGCCGCTATGAAATCGGAAAAGATAGGTGAGGTATTTGGGATGAACTATGGAATCGAAGGGTTCATGAAGGAATGGCTGATCGATTTCGGAAAACAGCCGAAAGAGGTGATTAAAGGACTGAGGAAAACCCCGGGTTCGGCGCTAGGATCCTCCAGACATAAGCTCAAGGATGAGGATTTTCCAAGAATCATGGAGGTGCTGAAAAAGCATGATATTCACTATTTCTTCCTGATCGGGGGAAATGATACCATGGATACAATTAACCGTGTGGAGGCGTACTGCAAAACCCAGGGGTATGAACTTATCGGGGTAGGGATTCCGAAAACGGTTGATAATGATCTGTTTGGGACGGATCATACACCCGGCTTTCCTTCTGCGGCCAAAAGCAATATCCTCAATGTCATGCAGGGGGGTGTATTGGCCAGGGATATGAAAAAAGTTGACCAGTTCGTTGTATATCAGACTATTGGAAGGGATGCAGGCTGGCTGGGTGCAGCAACTGCAATCGCTAAGCATAATGAAGAGGATGCTCCGCACCTGATCTATTGTCCTGAATTTGCTTTTGACCGGGATAAATTTCTCAGGGATGTGGATGGAGTGTATAAAAGGTACGGCTGGGTTTCGGTTGTTTGCGGCGAAGGGTTGAAATATTCGGATGGAACGGCCGTGAGCGCCTCCCTCACGAAAGATAAATTCAACAATACTGAGTTCGGCGCCATGGGCGGAGCCAGTGTCGGATTGAACCTGCACAAAATGATCAGCCAGGAGTTTGGTTTCCGGGGCGAATTTCAGATCACGGAGTCGCTCATCATGTCGGATTTTGTCAATGCCGTGGAGTTGGATCTTGACGAGGCCTATCACGCCGGGAAAGAGGCCGTGCGGTTGGCGGAAAACGGCGAATCAGGATTCATGGTCACGCTTGAAAGAGTTAAAAATATTCCCTATGAGTGCCGGTTTGGGAAGGCTCTACTGAAAGATGTGGCAGTCCATGCGAAACCGATGCCGAAAGAGTATTTCAATGCGGAGGGAAATTTTGTCAGCAATGCCTTTTTGGATTATATTCGCCCTCTTATTGGAAAATTACCTGAATTCACCCGATTACATGCGAAAATTTAACAACGTCGTCGTCTCTGTACATGCTCATCCGGATGATACGGAAGCCTGGAATGCCGGTACTCTTAAGCATCTGAAAGACAAGGGATACAAGATTGTCATTGTCACTCTTACTGCCGGCGGCATGGGTGGAATCGGTTCAACCGAGGACAAAACCATAGCCATACGGAGGGAAGAAGCTCGGAAAGCGGCCGCTGTTCTCGGCGCTGAGTATATCTGTCTGGGAGGACGCGACGGGTATCTTATCGATAATGTGGATTTCAGGCTCGATGTAACCCGGATTATCAGGGAATATAAGGCGGGCATTGTAATGACCCATCTTCCGATGGATTATCATGCTGACCACCGTGCAACCTGCAACATTGTGGAAGCTGCCACCATGGTGGCGACTCTTCCAAATGTGCCGGTTACGGAAAAGCCGCTTGAAATCACCCCGCTCCTCTACCACACTGCACCCCTTACCCTGACGGACCCGATTGGTGCCCCTATCGTTCCCCCGCATTTCTTTGTGGATGTTACTCCGGTAATGGACACCAAGCAGCAAATGTTGCAGTACCATGAATCACAGAAAGAACTCATGAGGGTGATGCACAAGATGGATGATTTCTTCGGAGTGGTTTATCAGGGTAACAAAGATTACGGTGCCATGGTGGGAGTTGAATATGCAGAGGTATTCTGGCAGCATCTGGGTGGTGGGTTCCAGAAAGATCCGGTGGTGCAGGAAGAACTTAGGGAGTTTGTGAAATATAAATAAATAAAAATTGGTTCGCTGCGCACACTAATTGGCGCTTCGCGCTAATTAGCCCGGAGGGCCAATTAGTGAGCGCAGCGAACCAATTAGCGAGGCGTCAGCCGAGCCATTTAGCCGACCGCAGGGAGGCCAATTAAAATATAGCTATGAACCTACAAGACAGCAAGTACGCAACCTTCGCGCTGGTCCGCGAAATGATGGAAACAACTGAGGTGGTCAGAAAATTTGACCCCATGGTGGCCACTTCCTATGCCGAAAAGGCCATGGCGAAAAAGGGCCTTTTCCTCACCGGTGAAGGAAGCAGCCGGATTTTTCCTGCCAAGCGGGCCATGTACGATATCCTGAAATGGGGGGCAAAGATTCCGGTTTATACCGATGGATCAACCCAGGCGATGGAATATGCGCTTAAGGACCTTGCTGTTTTCGGCGCTTCGAACTCAGGGAAAACCAAGGAGGTTGTCAGACTTTTCATGAAGCTTCGCGAGGAGGGGCATGATTCGCTGTTCGGACTCACTGCCAATGAAAATACCAAGCTGGCAGAGCTTGCTCATGAAACGCATGTGCTGAACTGCGGCAAGGAAGATGCCGTGGCTGCTACCAAGTCGGTGATCGAACAGGGACTTTTTTACGATGCCATGATCCGCCAGATGCTCGGCAAGTGCATGTGCGGTTTTGATGAGCTGCCCGACCAGATCAATACCGCCCTGACCTCCGTGATTGATCCTGAAATAATTCTGGCGGCAAAGAATGCAGACAAGATCTATTTTGCCGGTCGGAACAACGGAGTGGTTGAAGAGCTGACCCTCAAAACCAACGAAATCACCCGCAAGAAATCTGAGTTCCTGGAAGGGACCTATGCGGTGCATGGTATCGAGGAGGTGATGGACAAGAATGAGGTGGTGATCATTGTTGAGCCCTTCCTGAGCGAAGAGGAAAAGTTCATGGAGTGCCTCGTCAAGGGTGTCGGCATGAAGGTGGTTGCCATATCATCCAGGCAGACTTCTTTTCCGACATTTATTATCCCTGAAGGAGGGAAAATGGCTCCCTATGTGGAGCTGGCTGCCGGCTGGAACTTGTTGGTTGAGATCGGGATGGCTCTGGGCATCGACCTCGACAAGCCCACCCGCGCCCGCAAAATCGGCAACGAATTTTTCGTGTAATTACGTCCCCGTAGGGGCGCACGGCGTGCGCCCGTTTCCATTCCGTGCCAGGAATGTCGCACGGCGTGCGCCCGTTTCCATTCCGTGCCAGGAATGTCGCACGGCGTGCGCCCGTGTTTGTTCATGTCACCGAGTTAACGATCAGTACCCCCAGCACCACTGTCAGAAAAACGTTGGTGAGGATGAAAATGAGCCGGATCCGTTTCTCCGATGGATTCAGGAACAGCACGTAATAGAAGAATCCGATAAAGAGCACATTCAGAAGCGCCAGGAGAATGAAAATCCACAGGTCGATCTGGATGCCAAACACCGGTGCCGTCAGCAGAAAAACCGATGAAACGAGCATCCAGAAGAAAATCAGCCTCTTAATCTGATTGTCGTCGAGATACCTTTTAAGTGTTGAGAATCCAGCAGCTTCATATTCCTTCCCATACCGTATAATTAACAGCCAAAAGTGGGGCAATTGCCACAGGAACATCAGGGTTGCGATGAAAAGGATATTGGGATGAAAAAGTGGTCCGCCTGCAGCGCTCCACCCTATGACCGGAGGGATCGCCCCGACAAGGCCCCCCGGAATCACCGCAAATGAATTGCGGATCTTCATCGGGGTATATAAACCATTATACAGCAACAGGTTGACTGCCCCAAGAATAACAGGGGCTATGCCGAAGCGGGAGAGCAGGAGAAGGCCCGTCAGGATAAAGCCGATCGAAATAACGAGTGCCATGAGGGGTTTGATGCTTCCGGACGGTATCGGCCGGCTGCGGGTGCGACCCATAAGTGCATCCCGTTTTCTTTCCTGATATTCATTCAGAGCTGCAGATCCGCCGGCCAGCAAAAACACGCCGGCAATGAGAACCGGCAAGGCCGGGTCCGGACCCTTGCGGAACAGAAAAAACCCCATCGTTGCCGATAAAGTAACTGCCAGCGACAGTTTATATTTGATCAGTTTAAGGATAGCGGCCGGCAATGGGCGAACAGCGTTAATCTTTGAGGGTCATCAGATATTCAACCATCAGTTTGATCTGATCTTCGCTCAGCACATTACCGTATGGCTGCATGAGTCCTTTATTGAATCCCTTGACAACCTGTTTGTTAGGTTCAAGAATTGATGAGCGGAGATACTCTTCATTAACCACAACCTCTTTCTCGGCCCCCTTCTCGACAACAGTGTGTGTTTTTCCGTAGAAGCCTTTAAAGCTGGGGCCGACCAGGCGGATTCCGTCGAGGGTATGGCAAGCGATACAACCTGTATTCTTCAGCAGTGTCAGTCCTTCCGGATCCGGAATATCTCCGGTTGCGGGCAGGGAGTCGAGCCAGGCGATGAATTCCGCTTCCGGAACCACCTTTACCGATGACATCATGGCTGAGTGCATCAATCCGCAATATTCCGTGCATAAAATATCATATTCACCAACCCTGAAGGCAGAGAACCACAGGAAATTATCGTATCCGGGTATCACATCTTCCTTAACCCGGAAAGCCGGTACAAAAAAGCTGTGATTGACATCAACGGAATGCAGGTCCACTCTTACCGGCTTGTCGGCCGGGACAACCATGATTTTGGAAATCTTTCCGTTGCCATAATCAAAGGACCATTCCCACATGCGTCCTATGGCAGTCACTTTCATGGCATCGGCCGGCACTTTCCTCATCGGGGCAAAGCCGATCCATCCAAAATAGAACATGGCCATAACGATAATCAGCGGAATCACGATCCAGATTACCTCAAGGGTGTTGTTGCCGGTAAATTGCATGGCGGGCTTGCCCTTTTTCCGGTTATACCGGATCACCACCCAGATCATGAATGCGGTGATGCCGATAATAAAAAAGGCCGCTATCGAAAAGATGAAAACAAACGCCCGGTCAACGCCGTCTGCCAGGTTAGATGCTCCTTCAAACATGGTGCTTGTTTTTTGTTAACGAAATATATAATCGAAAAAAGTAAAAATGATGATGAGTGCATACATCGCAAATACACCCGCCACCATCACTTTGAAAAAGGTGCTTTCGTATTTCAGGTGCATGAAGTAGGTCAGCACGGTTGTCCCTTTAATGGACGCCACCAGGAGCGCCACCGCAACCGAAATGGCTCCAAGGTGTAACTCCGCAATCGTTACAGACAAAGCCGTAAGCGTCAGCAAAACCGTCAGCACAATCCCGTGCGACGTATAACTTGAAATATGATGTTTCTCCATAACTCTTTAAAATCTCAAACCTCAAAAAACAAAAACCAAAAAACAACCTCCCCCCGGGTGCTTGTCATCCCCGCGAAAGCGGGGACCCCATGCCTCAAAGCATCTGCCCGGGGATCCCGATTTTCATCGGGATGACAGCATGTACCATCATGTAATGAGATACATCATTGGGAACAGGAATATCCATATAAAATCAACCAGGTGCCAGTAGAGTCCTGCGTTTTCATGGAAGGTATATCGTTCACTGGTAATTTGCTTTTTGGCGATCTTCGGGATAGTGATTCCCAGCAGGACACAGCCAATGACCACGTGCAGGGCATGCAGGCCCGTCATCATAAAATAGAGTCCGAAGAACAGAAGCTCACCCTTTGGGAGGTTTCCCAGAACAGGTGATCCCGGATACAGTTTGAACTCGAATTTATGTCCCCACTCGAAATATTTGTTAACCATGAAAACCAGGGCCAGGACTATTGTGAGGAGCAGAAGCCTGATCGCCCTTCCGGAGTCACCTTTCTGGATGGCCGATATCGACATCGCAACGGTCATACTGCTGATCAGGAGCACCACCGTATTGAGTGTTCCGATAAAGACGTTCAACTCCTCGGCTGCATGGTGGAAATCTTCGCCATACTTGGATCTGAATATGGCATATACCAGGAACAATCCTCCAAAGAGGAACAATTCCGTGAAAATGAACAGCCACATTCCCATCTTGGATCCCAGGTGATCGTGGTGTTCGTCGTGCATAGGATTCGTCATACTCTTAACTTAATCTTTTCCAAAGAAATACGGTTTCCTTGTGATTGTCGGAATTTCATCGAAATTTTCTACAGGCGGCGGTGACGGGATCTGCCATTCGAGCGTAACGCCCTTCCACGGATTGGCCGGGGCAATGGCACCTTTCCTCCGGTGATAGATGAGGTTGGATACCATAATAATGAAGCCCGATAATAAAATAATGGCACCGATCAGGGAGAGGAAGTGGCCCCATTGAAACTCGGGCAGATAATCGAAATATCTTCTGGGCATGCCCTGAATTCCGATAATGAACTGGGGGAAATAGAGGAGGTTAAACCCGGTAAAGAGAAATCCCCAACCGATATAAGCCCATCGGTTGCTGTACATCCTGCCGTAAATTTTGGGGTACCAGTAGTGGATACCCGCGAAGAAGGCAAATCCCATCCCGCCAAAAATGATATAATGGAAATGAGCGACTACAAAGCTGGTGTCATGCAGCTGGATATTTGTAGCCAGTGAACCGAGGGTCAGTCCGGTAAAGCCACCGATCATGAATAGAAAGATAAAGGAAATTGCATAGAGAAGTGGCGGCTTCATATCGATGGACCCGCCATACATCGTGCTCACCCAGTTGAATACCTTGATGGCACTCGGAATTGCAACAATAAAGGTGAGGAAGGAGAAAAACCATCTCGACCAATAGCTGATTCCGGAGGTGAACATATGGTGACCCCAGACGAAATACCCGACAAATGCGATAGCCAGGGATGAAATGGCGATGGCGCCATATCCGAAAACCGGCTTTTGGCTGAATGTCGGGAATATTTCAGTCACCACACCCATGGCCGGCAGGATCATGATATAAACTGCAGGATGGGAATAGATCCAGAAGAGATGTTGAAAGAGCACCGGATCACCCCCCAGAGCAGGATCAAAGAACCCAATATGGAGTACTCGCTCGGCAATGACCATCAACAGGGTGATTCCGATGATCGGGGTGGCCAGCAGCTGGATCCAGGCGGTTGCATAAAGCGACCAGGGGAAAAGCGGCATCTTGAAAAAGGTCATCCCCGGAGCACGCATGCGGTGAATGGTAACAATAAAGTTCAGGCCCGTGAGGATGCTGGAGAACCCGAGGACAAAAGCCGCCGTAAGGGCGAATATCACGTTCGTGGAGGATTCTGCACTGTAGGGGACATAGAAGGTCCACCCGGTATCCGGAGGTCCGTCACCTGCAAACTGGGAAAGAACACCCAAAATAGCACCGATGATATACAGATACCATGAAAAAAGGTTCAATTTTGGAAAAGCCACATCCCGCGCACCGATCATGATCGGCAGGGCGAAGTTGCCAAAAACCGCAGCCAGTCCGGGAATCACGATGATGAAGATCATGATCACCCCATGGATCGTAAAGAATCCGTTATACTGCTGAGCCGTCATGATGTCTTGCCCGGGCGCCGCCTTTTCAATTGTCATCAGCAACCCGAGAATTGCAGAGACAGAGAAAAATACAAGCATGCTGTACATGTACAGAAGCGCAATCCGCTTGTGGTCGGTCGATGTTAACCAACCCAGTATCCCTTTGTACTTCCCTTGATGTTCGAGATAACTTACTTGCGCGTGTGTTTCGCTGGTGCTCATTCTATCAGGATTTTGCTGTTTTTTTTCGTTTCTTGAAGATCAGTACCGCCAGAACAATCAGTGCCGCGAGTATTGTCAGGCTCCCAACGATCCTCGTAACCTGAAGGGTATATCCGCGGCTTTTATTGTCATAGGCAAAACAAAGTTCCAGAACCTTATTGATGGCTGGCCGGGCAAGTCCTTTCTGGGCTTCGATCAGCGCCATTTTCAAGTCGAAGGGCAGAAAGCTGATCCCAAACAGATAACGTGTGATCTTGCCCTGGGGACTCAGAATGATCAGTGCCGATGGATGCGCAAAATCAAGCCCGGTAGGCTTATAATGATATCCGACCGCATCGGTTATTTTGGTTATGTTTTCCTGCCAGCCGGTGAGGTAGATCCATGATTTACTCTGATCCTCAGGTATTTGCTGGATGTAGTTTACCTTTTTAAGAACTGCTCTTTCCGGGGTATCCAGAGGATTAAAACTGATGGTGATAATCTGATAATCCTTGCCGAGTTCCATGCCCACCTTGGGTATCACTTCTGAAATTCC
>Ga0154558_1076_pt4 | contig 44758 bp, 33 predicted proteins | sample RifGroF2_FD_105701 | JGI IMG/M metagenome (GOLD analysis project Ga0154558, IMG submission 105701) | Bacteroidetes bacterium GWF2_49_14 | reverse complement strand
TGGCGCGAAAAGGCCATGTCGAAACTCCCGGCTATCAAAAAAGCCACCAATATGCTTCTTTGCGGCGAAGATCTGGGAATGGTGCCGGCCTGCGTGCCAAGCGTGATGGAGGAGCTCGGGATCCTGAGTCTCGAAGTTCAGCGAATGCCGAAAAATCCGAAGATCACCTTCGGACATCCCGCGAATTACCCTTATATGTCCGTAGCAACGCCTTCCTCACATGACACCTCCACCATACGGGGATGGTGGGAGGAGGATCCCGGTCGGTCCCAGCGCTTCTATAACGAAAACCTCGGAAATCACGGAGCCTCCCCCTACGAGTGCTCACCGGAAATAGTCAGGCAGATAATCGTGCAGCATCTCTATTCACCCAGCATGTGGGCGATTTTTCCGATCCAGGACCTCCTGGGTATGGACAAAGTCCTGCGATTCCCCAATCCCCATGCAGAACGTATCAACAATCCCGGAAACCCCAATCATTACTGGCGTTACAGGATGCACCTGAACCTGGGCGACCTGCCTGCAAAAACCGAATTCAACAGGATGCTTAAAGGCCTGATCCGTGATTCGGGAAGACTTGAGGTGTATTGATCCAGGATTTTTGCGTTTCTTCGCATCTTAATTTCAAAACCTTACCCCGTGAAAATCGAAAACAAGCGTGTCGTGCAGATACATTATACCCTGAAGGATGATCAGGGAGAGATCCTTGACAGTTCAGCCGGTAAAAGTCCGCTTCCCTATATCCATGGCGTTGGCGCCCTGATCCCCGGGCTGGAAAAACATTTGCTTGGGAAACAGGCAGGTGATAAATTCACCGCCGTGGTTGCCCCTGCGGATGGTTATGGCGAATACGACGAAGAGCAGGTTTTCGAAGTCCCGGTCAGCGAGTTTGAAGGTGACGACGAGCTGCAGCTCGGAATGCAGATTCAGCTGGATACCGAGAGCGGGCCGGCCATTGCCACCATTGTAAACATGGAGGAGGATGTCATTACCCTTGATTTAAACCATCCGTTGGCCGGAACCACCCTGAATTTCGACGTAGAGGTTGTTGAAGTCAGGGATGCCACCAAACAGGAATTGGATCACGGGCATGTTCATACTCCGGGGGTTCATTAGTTCTCTTTTTTAGGTAACTTGGTTCCTGTTAATCGGGAGAATTTTTCATGAAGATAGTTATCGCCGGCGCCGGCGAGGTAGGCACTCACCTGGCTACAATGCTGACCGGCCAGAACCATGATATCATTTTGCTGGATGATGATCCGGACCGACTGACTCAAATCAATCGCGACGTGGATCTCATGACCATTACCGGTTCGGCTCACTCCTTTGTGGATCTCAAATCTGCCGGCCTGAATAAAGCGGACCTGTTTATCTCGGTTACAACATCGGAAGAAAGGAACGTGCTCGCCTGCATTATGGCAAATTACCTGGGAGCCGGCCGTACCATTGCACGGATCAATAATTCCGAATATCTGCAGGATCGGTACCGCGCAAAACTCAGGGATATGGGAGTACATGAGCTCATTTACCCCGAGAGCCTCGCAGCCAAAGAGATCGTCTCATCTGTCAAGCTTTCCGGAACCCGGCAGTATTTTGAGTTTTCCGGCGGGAAACTAGTCCTGATGGGTATAAAAATCAGGGAAAATGCACCGATCGTAAACCATACCCTCGAGGAGCTTGCTCCTGATATGCAAAACATCGTCGCGGTGGCAATAACCCGCGACCACTCTACGATCATTCCAGGCGGGCATGACCGGATTAAAAATGGTGACATTGTTTACTTTATAACCAACGGGACCACTCAAAAGCAGATTTTTGAGCTCTCCGGTAAAGAAATCTATGAGATCAAAAACATCATGTTTCTCGGAGGCAGCCGTATTGCCCAGAAAACCATTGAGAAACTGGGAGAAAAATATCATGTTAAAATAATCGAGGAGGACCCGGAACGGTGCAGCCTGCTCGCTAATAAATATGAACATGCCCTGGTTATCAACGGGAACGGACGGGATCTGGACCTGCTCAAGGAGGAAGGACTTGGTAAAATGGATGCCTTCATTGCCACTACCGGCAGTTCGGAAGTAAACATGCTCTCCTGCCATCTCGCAAAAACGCTGGGAGCCAAAAGAACCGTTGCCGAGGTTGAGAATTTTGCCCTGATGAGTACAGCCGAGGAGATGAATATCGGCGCACTGATCAATAAAAAGCTGATTGCAGCCAGTTACATTTACAGGTTTACCCTGAATGCCGAAATATCAAATGTCAAATGCCTGACCTCTTCAGATGCTGAAGTTCTTGAGTTCATTGCCAAATCAGGAACGAGGATCACGGAAAAGCCCATAAAGAATCTGAATTTTCCTGATGAAGCAAAAATAGGCGGGATTATCCGGGGTGAATTTAGCCAGGTGGCTGATGGAAACTTACAGGTCCGCGAGGGTGATAAAGTGGTTGTTTTCTCTCTTCCATCAGGGATCAGAAAACTTGAAAAATTCTTCAAATAACAGGTGACCTCAACCGAAAAGCATGAATTTCAAGCTCATTATCCGGTTGATCGGCCTCCTGCTTCTGGTGGAAGGAATGGGCATGCTGCTGTCCATGGTTGTTGCAATCATTAGCGGCGGCGATGATGTTAAGGCACTGGGGATCTCAGCATTTATCTGCCTCTTGCCCGGGATCGCAGCTTTTCTTTTAACCTCAAAGTACACAAACCACCTATCGCGGCGTGAAGGGTTCTTTGCTGTTACCCTCGGATGGCTCCTGATCTCATTTTTAGGGTCCCTGCCCTTTATTTTTAGCGGTTACATCCCCTCCCTCACCGATGCTTTTTTTGAGACCATGTCAGGCTTTACCACCACAGGTTCAAGCGTTGTGAACAATATTGAATCTTTTCCAAGGGGTCTGCTTTTCTGGAGAGCCATGACCCAATGGCTCGGCGGAATGGGAATCATTGTTCTCGCTCTCTCCTTCCTGCCTGGCGTGGGTATGGGAGGACTGCACCTGTACAATGCTGAATCTCCGGGCATGTCTGTTGACAAGGTAAGCCCCCGCTTATACAAAACCGCCCGAAGAATTTGGGGTATATATGTGTTTTTTACCCTCCTGGAGATGATCCTCCTGATGTTCGGGGGAATGAATTGGTTCGACAGTATTTGCCATTCATTAACCACCATGGCCACCGGAGGCTTCTCAACCAAACAGGCCAGTATCGCCTTTTTCCAGTCGCCGTATATTGAATATGTGATCACCCTTTTCATGATCATCGCCGGCTCCAACTTCACCCTCCTGTTTTTCACCCTGGTTGGAAAACCATCCAAACTTTTCCATGACGAGGAATTCAGGGATTATCTTCTTTTTATCCTGGGCTTTACCGTTTTAATCTTTGGCGGATTATTGCTTACCACCGATACCGGAATTGAGCAGTCCATAAGGAGTTCATTGTTCACCGTAGTGTCGGTTTTAACAACGACAGGCTTTGTCACTTCTGATTATTTACTGTGGGTTCCGGTATTGACCATTCTGGTCTTTGCCATTTTCTTTTTTGGCGGTTCAACCGGCTCAACCGGTGGGGGAATAAAAATTATGCGCATTATCCTCCTCCTGAAGAACAGCTACTATGAACTGCGCCGCATGATCCACCCCCACGCTGTAATACCGGTCAGGTTTAATAAACTTTGCGTGGAACCCAAAATCATGAATAATGTGCTGGCCTTCTTTATGTTCTATGTATGCATTTTCTTTATCAGCAGCATTATCCTGATGATCTTCGTGCCCGACATGGCCACCTCAATGGGAGCAGTTGCCACCTGCATGGGGAATATCGGTCCGGGTTTGGGAACCGTGGGACCTGTTTTCACCTTCTCTCATATTCCTGATGCAGGCAAATGGTTCCTCTCCTTCCTGATGATGCTGGGAAGACTGGAACTGTTCACTGTCCTCGTGATATTCTCCCCCGCATTCTGGACAAAATAGTCAGCCGTTTGGGTAAACAATTATTTCAGCTTTCCCGGCTGCTCAATCACCCTGTCGGCACGGGAGGCTTGATCTTGTAGAGGGTTCTGCTTTTCTGCCCTTCCCTTTCAAGCAGATCCTCATCGGTTCCCTTTTTCAGGTCGCGACTGGCAGTGGCGGTTGAAATATTTTTAAAAACATTCATATAATCCTTACGGGTGAAGTCGCTTGATCCGGTTGCCACAAAATACTCGAGTCTTGCACTGTCGTTGAGAATACGGTTGTTGAAATCGAGCAGTTCAGACAACGCCCGATCCAGGATTCCCAGCATGTATTCTATAAAGGCGTTGGATTTTCCGGCTTTATCACACTCGACCAGTACATTGTAATACTCTTCCTGGCTTTGCTTAATGAGGGATTCGAACGGAACGAACTCAAACACCGGAAAACCGCTGCGCAAAATGAGCATCTGCCATAGCCGCCCCATCCTGCCGTTACCATCGGGAAAAGGGTGGATAAATTCAAGTTCATAATGAAAGACGCAACTCCGGATCAACAGATTTTCCTCCGGTTTATTAAGATACCCGAACAGGTCCTGCATCTGGGAATGCACATTCCTGGCCGGTGGTGCCAGATGCACCAGCTTTGAATCCTGAAACACCCCAACGCCCTGTGTCCGGTATCGTCCGGGCTTCTCAACCAGGCCCTCCATCAGCATCGCATGTGCGCCGAGTAAGGAATCCGGTGAAAAGGGATCGAATGCACCCAAATGATTATAAACCTTGATGGCATTCAGTACTTCGAGAATGTCTTTCCGTGGACCTGCAACCGGCCTTTTGTCGATCAGGGCAGTAACCTGATCCCGGGTGAGGGTGTTCCCTTCGATGCCCAGTGAAGAATGGATGGACCGGATCCGGTTTACTTTCCTCAGATGCCCGGGAGGACGGGTCATTTGGCTTGCATCTATCTGGCCTATGCATATGGAAATCGACGAAATGAGATTGAGAATCTTGGATGCAATATCGTAAGGTGGTTTCATGATAGTATCATTTGATAGTATCAAAGATACGATCAATAGTTCAAATAACAAATTTTTCCTGTCAAAAAACAGCTCCCTCCGGAGGCAACGGAACGACTAAAAAGCTATCTTTATAATCGGCGCAAAACGAACAAAATCAGGTCAATCACCTATGGGAATCACAGCCAGGGGTTTGTTTAAAACCAGAACCCTCTTTTTCCTCATCGCAGCTTTCATTTTGATGACGGCCTGCGAGCCATTGGAAACAGATCCTGACGATCCGGGGGATGATCCAACGGTACCCGTGGCATTCCAGGTCTATGAAATTGACATAAAAGTTGATGGTAATGCACCCGTGATATCCAAGGAAAATGAGGATTACCTGAGCTGCAGCATCACCGTCGACGGTAAGGGAATCCTGGACGACTACCAGGGCACCGGCCGTATCCGCGGCAGGGGAAATTCATCCTGGCTATGGTATGACAAGAAGCCTTATCGCATAAAACTGGACGAAAAACAAGAATTACTTGGTTTGAGGGGTAACAGCGATTGGGTCTTGCTGGCCAATTACCGCGATCCCACCGACCTGATGAATGTATTTGGATTTGAAGTGGCTGACTGGCTGGGGCTGCCCTTTACCAACCACACCCGTTTTGTGGAAGTCACCCTGAATGGCAGTTATATCGGGCTTTATCAATTGACGGAACAGGTTGAGCAGGGCAATAACCGTGTCGCTGTTGATGGTATCGACGGGTTGTTGCTCTGCCTGGATGTAGATGATGGGCCGGACTACAGCCCCGATGCCGGGGACAATTTCTGGTCGCCCGTTTTTCAGATGCCGGTGTGCGTGAAATTTCCGATAGAACTCACTGCAGATCAACTCTATGGAATCCGAAGCGATTTTGCCAGACTGGAGAACGCCGTCAATTCTTACAATTACGATTCCGTTGCCGCCCTGTTGGATATCCCCTCCTTCATCAATTACCTGATTATTCAGGAATTAGTCTATAACGTCGAAATTGATGCCCCCCGAAGCACCTTCATTCATAAAGACCTAGGGGGGAAATATACCATGGGGCCGGTTTGGGATTTCGATGCCGGTTTTGATTTCGACTGGGGATCCATGTATACGGGTCACAATTTTTTTAATCAGCAGGAGCTGGTCCTTGGAACCGATCCGGCCAACCACAGGAACGGGTACCGGATCTCCAACTTTTTTACCCAGATGTTCCGCAATCATCAGTTTGTATCGGAATATAAAAGCCGGTGGAACGAGGTGAAAGACTCCATTTTCGATCATGCATGGGAGGTGATGGAGGAATATGAGTACACTCTTCGTGATGCGATGGCGAGGGATTTTCAAAAATGGCCGATTGACAGGAGCTATACCACCGAAATCAGCCGGATGAAGGGCTGGCTTTCGAACCGGGTTTCCTACCTGACCACCGTGATCGGCAATTATCCGGCCGGAACGGTTGAGACGGTCATGGTCGACTGCGGTACCATAACCTGCGATGTATCCATGTCCTACAAAACAGGATATCATCAGGAAGCCACGGTAAACGTGGATGACAGCACCCTGCTTTCAAAGCTCGGGATAACGGGTGAGCAGCTTTACAGCACAGACTTGGTCATCGTACCCTTAAAAACCGACGGATCAGCCGGCATCAACAACACCAACGGCCTGTTCGGCGGCTGGTTCGAGGGTGATAACAATCCCGGGTTCTGGTCGAAAGGTCATGTATACATTGAAATCATGGATAACCGGACCGCTTGGAACTGCGGATTAAGGGCCGGGGAGGGTTTTTGCCAGGTGGGCGATCAGCACCGGGTCCGGATGCAGTATCAGTACACAAAAGGTACGGAAACCCGCACCGTTACCGTCGTCGTGAATTTCACCGTGGTCCCGTTGTAGGGGCGCACCGCGTGCGCCCGTGGTGCCATATCACGACGGCTGAAAACGGGCGTCCGCCGGACGCCCATACGGGGCCAAGGTGGTATGTCGACACGGGCGCACGCGGTGCGCCCATACGGGAACAAATTACGGTTTTATTGTTATGTTGAATTCAAACAAGGCCGTGTAATACTGGCCCGTAGCCGGGGAGTATATCATGGCCTGTTTGATTTTGAAAACATTGCCGGCGGTGCATCTGCCCGGATGTTGCCCGATGGTAAAGGTAAAATTCGATTCACTGAACTCCGAATAGACCCTGTTGGCACCTCCGGTCGCTGAACTCCAGCTGCACACATTCCCGTCTGTGTCAAACCAATGGCCCAGTCCATTCGCGGTAGCCGCATTGGCCATTGATCCGTCTTTATTGACTCCGTAAAACTTAATTTTTTTGGCGGTGTTCGGGAGGCCGGTGTTTGCCGAGATCTCAGTACTGCTCAACACAAAAGCATAGCATAGCTTGACAACATCAACGGATACCGATGTTCCGGTATAGGCTCCGGCATCGGCCGGGAAGGACAGATTGTAGACAAACGTTTCATCATGGGGCTTGTCATCATCCGTGAAATCAATGACCCCGTAGATATTGGTTCCTGTGAATTTAACCTTGTAAGGCCACTGCTCGTCATTGGCAGCATCCTCATCCCACGGGTGAACCCAATAGGCAGTCGGAGCCCCGCACACAACAAACCAGATATTGGTGCAGTTCTCCGGACAGGTAAAGTCGGCACTCCCGGATTTGGCCGAGTACATTTCACTATATACCCGGGTACCATCCGTCTGCAGCGCGACAAAACCATACCGCCACCCGGCATTCGGTACGTTGACCGCGTTGTAACCCGATGTGCCCGCAACACCGGCAAAATCGGCCGTGATGGCCGTCCCGGCCGCAGGAACATTCAGGCGGATAACATTGTATCCGTGGTTCTCGATGCAATTATCCGGAGCAACCTGCCAATACTTATCGTCCGTTTTATTCAGGTCGCACCGGTGTGAACCGATAAAATTCCGGCCGTTTTCACGAATGGCATCCAGATCCCAGGTTACCATTCTCCGGGCATAGTCGAACTGCTCATCATTGTATTCATCCAGTCCGATGCCGGTAATCCTCATGTACGCCTGGGCCGGATCCTCCTGGCCCTGTGAACCGGCCTGCTGCCAAAGCTTGCCGATGAAATCAATGCCATGCTTCTGGGCCCAGTAATAGTGAATAAAATAATTGGCGTACCGCTGCCACTCATGAAAGGTGGAACGGTGACAATTGTTGATGTATTCGGTGAAGTTATAGGTGGTAAAAACCTGATCCGGATAACTCTGATACGACTGCCATTGAGCTGTCTGCTCCCAGAATGCATTACCGCCATTGCCTCCGAATCCATAGCGCCATCCTGAATTGCCGCCGTGATCGCAGTAAACCTGATATTGAAAGCTGTGACCAATCTCGTGAGCAATCGTTGAGCCCACCGGCTGACAGGTCCCCGGGCTAACCCACAGGGCGCCGATGGTATTGTCATATCCGGCACCTGTTGCAAGCCAGTCGGTCTGGTACAACAGGAAAATCATCATTTTGTACCCATCGGTTTTGGAAGCACCGGGTCGCAGGAATTTCAGCGTACTGACATTCATTTCATAGAACTGCTCAGCCTTTTCCAGCAGATCATCAATGTCTACGCGATATGCGGGAGTGGGATAAGTTGTTGGGGTAACAATTCCATATTCATCATACTGCTTGCCCCAGAAAACAATGAAGTGTTCCGATTGCTTGCTCCGCCCGTAGAACCAGGTGCTTGAACTGCTGTACAGGTCCATGCCCCTCATTTCCTGCGGCACGTAAATTTTGCTGACGTCGATGGTGGAAGGGTCAATCGTCCCGATAGCGCTTTTCTGGGTGATCGTGATTTCCCTTATGGTGGCTCCGGATGTGACAGACATAACGGCCGTACGTTCCGTATTCACCGTATTCTTTTCAACGGTCAGGGTGACAACAACCATCTCACCGGCCACACCCTTCAACGGGTCTGCTTCAATCCAATCCTGATCGATTGAGGAAATGGTCCATTTCTGATCCGATTTGACTCTTACGGTCGCCTCACCACCATTACTGTCAACGTATATGCTTGTTTTCGAGAGAGAGATTCCTGCCTCTTCTTTCTTACACGAGGTCAAAGAAAGTATCGGTAACAGTATCCAAAGAATAACGTATAAGCCAGGAAATCCTGGCTTATACGTTACTGGTTTCTGAGATTTTTCAACCATGCCGTATCCTATTGTATCGTCATGGCTACTCTGACTTCAGCGCGCTTGTCGTTATTAACGAATGCGAGGGAGCCATGATACACCTGACCGGTAACACAAGCGGTCGGGAACTGGCCAAAACCGACTTTATGAACGTCCGACCTGTACTCAACGTACATCGAAATACCGTCATCACCCCATTTGCAAACGTTACCTGCCCCATTGAACCAGCAGCCGTTGTTGGCCGTCAGTAACGGCAGTTTTACATGCAGGGAATCTGTTACGAAATTTATGCCATAGATCTTGGCGGCAGACGGCCCACAACCAATGGCAGCCTGAATGGCGGCAGAATCCAGGTCGAGGACATTGTCAATCCACTGATCAGCTCCGGCGGCAGGCACCGTCAATGCGAGATTAATTGTAGCTTCCAGGGTGGTTACCGGATAACCAACCTCGGTCGGTTCCGTAACAGTCATGGTAAGGACCACATTGTACTGGAGGAGATTGTTTACAAAGCCCAGCCTGGCCGTGTAAGACTGGCCAACGACCGTACCATCCGGGAACTGACCTACATTGATTTTATTATTTGCCGCATCATACTCTGCAAAGATCGCACAGCCTTCATCGCCCCACTTGCAAACATCGCCTGCGGCATTGAACCAGCAACCGTTATTGGCCGTAAAGCCTCCCAAAAACATGGAGCCATCGGCATTCAGTCCGTATAGCTTGGCAGCAGAGGGCTCAGTTCCGATTTTTGAAGTGATGGCAGCAACATCAAAATCCAGTGTGGTCGGCGTGTAAGTGGCATCCAGCTTGGCCTCAAACGGGATCGTCTGGGTACCCACCACCGTAGTTACGGGAATATAAACATCCGTGATCGTCACATTGAAAAGGAAGGCCACATTCGTGGTGTCATATTTCATAGCCTCCACGATATGGAATACCGTTCCAATTGCCGGTCGGTCGGGGAAGATACCGATGGTGCATTTCAACGTAAGACTATCCTGCATTTCACAGAACAAATTAGCCTGGTCACCCCAGCTGCACACATCGCCGTTCGCATCGAACCAGTGACCGAATGAATTAGTGGTGGAAGGATTCGGAACTTCGTACTTGGTGGAGTAGTTGTAGGCATAGAAGGTTATGTCATTGCCGGACTGGACTCCGTCCTGCAGGGTTCCGAGAGCTGCAACAAGCTCAGGAACTGTGTTATACTCAAATAATTCCAGGAGTTTTCCGGTTGAGTCAAGTGTTACGGTAACACCGCCATACCCTGCGTTTACGGGAATGGAGACATTCTGGGTGAACACATAATCCGCAGGAATAATCTTTTTAAGGGAATCCTGACGGGCAATTTCTGCAAGTTCTTCTTCGGTGTATTCATGCTTCTCGCTCTCTTTCTTGCAAGCAGTGAAAATCAATCCGAAAATGGCTACCAGAGCCAACGTTCTAAAAAGGATTTTTTTCATAATTCTGACATTTAGGTAATAGTAGTTTTGTTAATAATCTGCTGATTAAGGTTTATTCGTATCCGGAATTCTGTTTCAGGTTGATATTGGCATCCAGGAAGTTCTGGTAGATGGGATAAAGATTTTTCTTCGTATCATCTGAGGATGGAACACTTCTGGCGTCATAGCAAAAACGCGACTTACCGTTAAAGACATTACGCGAACCGTCTCTCAGGCGGAAGCGGATCAGGTCCTGGCGGCGGTGATGTTCACCGACAAATTCCCAGGCAAGGTCATCCAGCAGGCCGCCCAGTTCAATGTCATCGCCGCCTTCAAAAGTAGATACCTCCTGGCCGTCGGCCCGGGTTTCCCGCAATCCGTAATCATAGCAGCTGCCTCCCTCGAGGTCGGAAACCGTACGACGGGCCTTTGCTTCTTTGCCTGGGAAAGAGCGCTCGCGGACTTCAGACACCAGGTCGGCAGCAACCTGCTGATCCCGGCCCAGCCTCAGCAGGCACTCAGCCTTTATGAACATGGCATCGGCCAGGCGGTAAAAACAGACATCGTTCCCGTAGGTGCCATCCCTGCCTGTCACAATCTCCTGTTTCCAGAAGCGGGCGCCCTCAAAGGGATAAGCCCCCGGGTTATTGATACTATGCACGGTGGTGGTATAAATGAGCGGACCATCATCGGTTTTAATTGCTGTAGCCACCAGCCCGTCGGTATCCCCCGCTTCTTTGTACTGGTTATACTGATAGATCGTAATGGGGGTGCCGTCCTTTTTGTAGGAATACTGCTGCCCGAACAACCAGGTATCTGACTTCCGCTGATCATCGGGATCATAGGTATCCATAAATTGCGGTAGGGCACAGCTTCCATCCCACGGAGCCGAGTTCAGCAGGAAGGTTGCGGCGCTTGCACTATGCAAACACTTGTTACTCAGATAATTGCCCGATGCAAAGTCTATATCCAGAGGCAGGGCAAAAATGATTTCATTACAACCCGTTCCATCGGCCATAAAGGGATCCTTATAATTCGGTGCCAGTGAATAATTCGCCGAAGCCATCACCTCGTTAACTTCTGCCAGCGCTTTTTCGTACCAGGTATTGCTCCGGTAGTCCACATCCGGATCCCCGTAAAACCATGCATTGTGGTTCAGGTATACCTTTGCCAGGGTCATGCAGGCAACATAGTAATTCATCCGGCCGTAACCCGATGTCTTGGGCAGGTCCATTTTTGCGGAATCCAGTTCCGAAACGATGAAATCGAACACCTTTTCAGGATCCTCCTGAACCGGCAGGAACCCGGCAGGCAGGGTGGAAGTGGTGATCAGCGGAATATTGCGGTACAGGTCGAGCATGATATAGTAATATAGCGCCCGCATGGCGCGGAATTCGGCCGTCTTCTCCTTGTTGGCCTTAATCCCTTCCATATCAAGCAGGATGTTACAATAGCCGATCCCAACAAAGGGATAGTACCAGGTTTGATAAAAATGCGGGATATAGGAGTTAAAGGTGTGCTGGTGCAGGAGAATGTATTGCTCTCCCCAGCCTACTCCGATGCGCAGGGGGGTCATCAGCAGGTCACCGCTCTCCTCGCACTGGTCGAAAAGCGCTTCCCAGGCCCAGTAAGTATAGCGAAGGTTCGTGTAAACCGGTCCCGACATACTTTCTATTTCCTCCGGGGTATAGGTAATGTTGTCTGCCGTCAATGAACTGTATATGTTTTCATCGAGGTTGGTACAGGATGAAAAACAAATCAATCCAACGGCCAGAGTCGCACTGGATAGTATATTCTTTGCTTTCATGGTGAATCCCTATTTGAAATTAATATTGGCGCCTATGGTAATTGAGCGTATCGTAGGATACTTGTCTCGTCCGTCAATACCCATAGACCAGATATCCGCATTACTCAGCTCCGGATCCATCCCTGAATAGTTGGTCAGGCAAAACAGGTTTTCACCCGACAGGTACAAACGGATATTGTTGACGTATTTCATTTTTGAAGTGTCAAAATTGTATCCCAGGGTGAGGTAATCCATCTTGAGGAAAGCTCCGTTTTCATAGTACCAGCTCACGATCGTTTGTGACTGAGCAGACGACAGGGCGCGGGTTTCTCCCGTAGGCTGCCCGTTCTCATCCACTATGGGAATCAGGTTTGCTGCTGTCTCCAGCCGGTTGTAGGCGATGGAATTGTTTTCGTAGAACATCCGTTGTTCGTTGACAATCTGGAAGCCTAGCTGCGAACTCATCTGGAGGTTCAGGTCGAACTTCTTCCAGCGGAAAGCATTGTTCCAGCCCAGGTAAACCTTTGGAATGGCTGAACCCATCCATTGGCGGTAATCATCATTGGACATGCTCGCATTCCATTCTTCATATTTGCCCGTGGCCGGATTCTCAACCATCCAAAGTCCGTTGGCGGATAATCCCGTTGTTTTCAGCGTCCAGTACCTGCCGAAAGAAGAACCAACCTCCAGCCGTTGGGTAGGAAGAGAGACGGGGTCGCCGGCATAACCGGTATTGACATAGTTATCGGTCTCATACAGGTCATTGGAAAGGCTCAACAGCTTATGTGTATTGTGCGAAGCCGTCAGCGTAGTGATATACGTGAAATTCTCGGTTTTAACGGGAGTGGCGCTAATCATCAGCTCAATCCCCTGGTTCTGCAGAGTGCCGACATTGGCATAGGTTGAAGTAAAGAGGTTCGGCGGCGAGGGCACATTGTAAGAATAGAGCAGGTCATTGGTGATCTTGTTGTAATAGTCGAGCGAGCCGCCGATCAGTCCATCCAGGAAACCAAACTCCAGACCGACATTGAACTCTCCCGACTTTTCCCACTTGAGGTTGGGGTTTGAATTGGAAGTGACTTCCAGGCTCGGGGACCATACTCCTGCACTGTTCAGGTAGTACCCCCAGGAGGTGCTGTTGTAATTATAGGTGGTAAATGACATGTAGGAGCTCCCCGGAATCACGCCGGTTACGCCATACCCCATACGCAGCCTCAGGTTGCTGATCCAATCCTGACCCTGCATGAATTCTTCGTTGCTGATGGTCCAGCCGGCGGAAATGGCGGGAAATGTCCCCCATTTGTGGTTCACCCCGAATTTTGAGGAACCTTCGTGACGAACACTCATCAGAAGATTATATTTATTCAGATATCCGTAGCTAACCCTTCCGAAAAAACTGATCAGCTTGCTGTCCTCCTTATAACTTCCCATTCCGGCTTTCCCCTCCTTCAAAGCCGCACCCATGCTGATATTGTTATACAGATAGGCATCCGTAGGGAAGTTATAGTTGGATGCCGACATTGATTCATACATGTCATACTGATAACTGTATCCGGCTAAAGCGGACAACCGGTGCATGCCGTTGAAGTTGTTCTCATATTTCGAGGTCATTTCCAGCTGATCGGATTCGGCATAGTTGCTCCCCTTGTAGGCATATCCGTTGTAGCCGGCAGTGGTTGACGTATAATAGTCCTTGGTGCTGTAGGACTCCGTGTTACCGTTCGAACGGTTGGTCGAGAGCTTCAGGTTGGTCTGCCAACCCTTGACGGGCTCCAGGGTCACACTCCCGGTAATCCGGGTCCATTCCCGCTTGGTTTCTCCCACATTCTCATTAATCATCGCTACCGGATTGAAATACTGGAAGATGGCAAAGTCTTCGTAATAATCCCGGTTCGGATCGCCCTCAATATATATAGGTGCGGTTGGATTGCGGATCACTGCCTGGCGATAGATATTGGCTATGCCGCCGCTGCTGGCATTAGTCACGTCATTTTCGTGCATTCCTTTTACCATATTGAAGTTCAGCTTTACCTTGTCGTCAAACATCCAGTGGCTCAGGTCGAACTGCATTTTCAACTCGTCATTGTTCGACCTCTTGATGGTACCCTCCTCCTGACGGTATGCCAGGTTGCCGGAATAACTGGTTTTCCGGGTACCCCCAGAAATGCTCAGGCTGTGGTTCTGCGTATAGCCGATCCGGGAAATTGCCGATACCCAGTCGGTATCCCAACCTTTGTCGCTGTATGCGGTCAATCCTTTCCGTACATCGCCGGGGTCCATGAAATCAGCCAACTTGGCAAAATGGGACAGCGAGCCGTACCCGGAGTAGGTAACATGGGTCTCCTCCTGACGTTTGCCTGCATTGGTTGTAATCAGGATGACGCCATTCGCACCACGGGTGCCGTAGATGGCAGCCGCAGATGCGTCCTTCAGCACATCGAACGACTCAATATTTTCCGGAGCAACGGTGCTCAGCGAACCTTCAATCCCGTCGATCAGAATCAGCGGGCTGATGCTTCCGATGAGGCTGGTGATACCCCGTAACCGGATCGTTGATTCTGCGTTGGGGTCACCCGAACCTTTGGTTACGGTCAAACCGGCCACTTTACCCTTGACCAGCTCGGCAGCATCCTGAATGTTGCCAACCAGGAAATCTTCCTTCTTGACACTGGAAACAGCGCTGGTAACATCTCCCTTCCGCTGGGTTCCATACCCGATCACAACCACCTCATCCATCAGTTTCTCCTCCTCCAGCAATGTAATGCTGAATGTTGCCGACAATCCCACTGGTTGTTCTATCGGTTTATATCCTACGTAAGTAATGCGTAATACCGATCCCGGTCCTGCGACCTCCAGTGTGAATTTTCCGTTCCGGTCGGTTGAAGTACCATTATTGGTCCCCTTTTCCAGGACAGTGGCCCCGATGATCGGCTCGCCGTTCTTGTCCTGAACAGTACCGGAGACCTTAACACTCCACGGCGCAACCGCCGTGCTGCTGGCATAGAGTACGGCTGAAACAAATGTGTTGAATGGAACCAAAAGAAGCGCCATCAAAAACACATACTTAGCTGCCAACCTCTTGGCTGATGCAACAGGATTGGCCAGATGTTTGTTTTTCATTCGGATGGACGAATAAGTGTATATTTTACGTTTAATTTGACATAGTAAATTTAAAAATTATATACTACGATAAATGTATTTTTTACACTTTTTTATTTTTCCTCCTTCATTTTCGCTTCATCTTCCGGTTATATCCTTGCATCGTACTTATCAGTATTAACATTAAAATGTAACCGGATTATGAAGAACAGAAAAAGTTTGAAGCAGGTATTATTCCTGGCTGGCACACTGCTTGCCGTTTTTACGGCTTGCCAGAAAAATGATAACACCCTACTCACCAGCTCTCTGAGTGAGAATACTCTTAAGGCCGCAGCACAGACCTATACGGCAGAAACCTTCGATGATGTCATGGAAATCGGCGACGAGATGCTGAGCACCTATGAAGGCATGCTTCGTGAACGTGACACTATCTGCATCGGAGACCTCGGCCACATGCACGACAGTCTCAACATGGGCGGTCATCACCGGATGAGTCCCTGTACACGGATTTCAAAAGAATATGTGGGAGAGACCCTGGTCACCACCATTAACTTCGGTGCCGACAGCTGCACAAGCCCCGATGGCAAGACGCGGCTGGGCAAGATCATCATGAGCTGCACGGGCGATTACTGGGAGGGTGAAGCAACCATTACCTTCGCGTTCGAAGACTATTACGTCGACGGAAACCTGGTTCTGGGCACTTCCGAAGTCAGGTCGGCCATAAACGCCGAAGGCAACCGGGAGGCTAAGATTACCGAAAACGGTTCGGTTGTAATGGCCGACGGCAGCGGAACCATTACCTGGGCTTCGGAAAAAACCAGGCTGGTAACCGCCGGAACGGATACCGGGAGCCGCAGGGATGATGTGATCCAGGTCACCGGCACCTCCTCGGGCAGCCTGGTGAGCGGAAACACCTTCACGAGCGAGACCCTCACTCCGCTGGTGAGAAACTATTCCAAAGAGTGTCGTGGGGTCTTCGTCTCCGGAACCACAAAGATCGTTGTGAGCGACGGAACGGAAATCACGGTGGATTATGGCGACGGAACCTGCGACAACCTCGCAACCGTTACCACCAATGGCGAGAGTGAAACCATCACCCTGGCAGGCTTCATGCCGGGACCCGGCGGTCGCGGTATGGGTCACGGTAAAGGCCATGGAAAAGGTCATGGTGGCAAGTAATAACAGGAATTGAAAAACCTCAGAAAACCACCGGGGATGATTATTATGGTCAGCCCTGGTGGTTTTGTATTTCAAGGTTTTACATTTGCATGAACTTACGATTGGTGATGAATTTGAAAAGACTTTTAGCGACACTGGGCTTCCTTATTGGCATCTTCTCCTTCTCCTTTGGGCAGGAAAGAATAACCAAATCCACTGGTAAGGAAGAGCTGGTTAAAAAGGAGACGGACAATAAGCTGAAGCAGGCTACCGAAACCGTCAAGACCGTTCCTGTCACCGACAAGAACCTGGAAGCTATCAGACTGCAGAACAGAAAAGCCACCATGCAGCAAATGCAAACTATTAACAAGGCCCTCCGGAAATCCATGAAGATTCATAAACGGAGGTAACGATCCAAATTGCCATGAAATCCATCCACTCTGCTACCCGGGCAACCCGGGCACCCGCAATCCTTGCCATCCTAATGCTGCCGCTGGCTCTCTCTGGTCAGGTCCTTCCTGATTCGGCTGCAGGGCTGCGGCAACCCAGTTTCATGCTGGTCAACGCCGGTTATACCAACAACCGGGCAAACCCCCGCATTGCCAATGCCTTCATGCGGCCGGCTCTGTTGTCCAGCCTGTCGTTTTACAGCAGTAAAGGCCTGTATGCCGCTGCTGATTATTACAATTACTTTTCGGCAACCCAGTCAACCTGGGAAGGTGAAATCGGATTCGGGTACACCAAAACCTGGAAGGAGCAGTTCGATCTGGATGTCTCCTACGGATTCCGCCATTTCAGCGGAGATTCAATTTTTGAAGGAATCAATTACAGGCACGACGTTGAATTTTCAGGAGCCTGGCGGCCGAAGAACTTTACCCTGTCTATTGACAACAGTCTGCTGTTGGGCGGAAGGCCAAATTATTTCCTCGATCTGAGTCTCTCCTATGATTTTAGTTTCGACGGACTTCCGTCTCCCACCGGTTCGCTGGTAATCTCTCCCACCGTGACCGCCTCGTTTGGAACAACCTACTGGATCCCGGGCATGGCCGGCCGCATCTGGGAACGGAAACATGGCGGCATGCCGCCCTTTCCTTTCCAGCCTAAGCGGGATTTCGAGTATCAAAACCTGAGTCTGATCCTGCCGGTCCAATACTCCCTGGGCAGCTTCACCCTCAGCGTCGCCGGGTACCACGCAATACCGTCACGCACCCTCAGGGAGCAGCAGTGGACAAGCCAGTCGGGATTCCTGGTTACCCTCAACTATGCCCTGATTTTCAGTAAATGAGAATCCTGATTATAGAGGATGAGAAAAGTCTCGCGGAAGAGATCGCTTCCTTTCTGCGAAACGAGCAGTACCAGTGCGACCTCTCCTTTACCGGCCGGGATGCATCGGAGAAGCTGGCCGTCAACCCCTACGATTTTGTCCTTCTCGATATCGGGCTGCCCGATTACAACGGGCTCAACCTGATTCCCGAAGCCAAGCGGTTCAACTCGGAAGCTTACTTCATCGTCATCACCGCCCGCGGCGAGCTCGACGACAAGATTAAAGGCTTCAATTCCGGGGCCGACGACTACCTTGCCAAGCCTTTTTCCCTTCTCGAACTTCACTCCAGGCTTCAGGCCATCACCCGCAGAAAATTCGGGCATGCGAGTTCTGTGATCCGTTTCGGGGATTTCGCCCTCGACATCAATAAACTGCAGCTTACCTGGCAGGAAACACCGGTCAATCTTACCAAAAAAGAGTACGACCTGCTCAGCTACCTGGTCCTCAACAAGGGACGGGTCCTCGACCGCCTGCAGCTCGTGGAACATATCTGGGGAAGTTTTTATGAAGATGATTTTGACTCGAACTATATCGAGGTTCACATAAAAAATATCCGCAAAAAACTGGCTGAATTCGATCCGGTTAACCGGATTAAAACCGTGAGAGGATTGGGCTATAAATTCGAAATTATCTGATGCCGTTTCCTGCCGGAAAGCTGAAGAATAAAATCGCGCTGATCAACGCCCTGTCGAAGGTCCTGATCATCGCGCTGGCGGTATTCATTATTCCCTGGCTGGTGAACCGGGTCTCGATCCGTGAGATGGACAAGCAGCTGATCAGCAAGCTCGACACGGTTTACTCGCTGGTGGAGCAGTATGGGGTGGATGAGTTCATTAACCTGGGCGGCGGTTACCAGGCATTCGGAAGTTATAATATCCTGAAGGAAGAGTATATTTCGATCGAGAAGGCCGATGAAAAGGTGTTGTATGAGGAAATTGACTATTCCAAGCGGAAAATCGAAGGAGAGATACTGGATTACCGCGTGATCAGCGCCACTATCGAGTCGGGAGGCACCTATTACCTGATTGAGATCGGAAAAAGTATCACCAGCATTGTCCGGTTTGAAAAACAGTTCCGCAAATTCACCTTCTATTTCCTGCTGGTCCTGGTTGGAATTACCATCCTGATCGATCTGTTTGTTACCCAGCAGCTGCTCAGGCCTTTCGGACGTATCATCGAGAAACTGAAGCGTTCCGATCATCCGAAAAACTTCGATTACACCCCCGTGGGAACCTCCACCACCGATTTCAGGTACCTGGAGGAAAACATTCACGGCCTGATGCGGAAGATTGAAACGGCCTTTAACGATGAACGCGATTATATCAGCAATATCTCCCATGAATTGCTTACCCCGATAAGCATTATCCGGACCAAGCTTGATAATTTTGTTAATTCCACGAAACTGACTGATGATGAAATGATTAAGATCATCGAATCAAAGGTCACCCTGGGCCGGCTTACCCGGCTGGTGAGAACCCTTCTCCTGATGTCGCGCATCGAAAACGAGGAGTACCTTCTCACCGATACGGTCGACCTGAATGAGCTGCTGGGCCAGATCGGAGTTGATTTTACCGAGCACTTCGAACAGAAGGAGCTTCAGTTCAGCCTCAGCCAGCCCGACCGGAAAACCGGGATTCGAGGGAACAGTGAGTTGCTTCATATCCTGTTCTTCAACCTGGTCAACAATGCCATCAAATACACCCCGGAAGGAGGGTGGATTGCCATAAATCAGGTTTTCAGGGACGGGTCAGCCATAGTTGAAGTCTCTGACAACGGGGTCGGCATATCCGAAGAAAACCTGCCCAAAATCTTTTCGCGGTTCAAGAAGTTCCAGGAGGGCGAGAACAATTTCGGACTGGGACTGGCCCTGGTCAAGAAAATAGCCGACTACCATCATTTCGGAATTGAAGTCTTCTCCAAACCCGGTATGGGCAGCCGGTTCGTGATCACGATCGGGAAACCTGAGGAATGAAAGATGTACCAGGTTTGTGAAAAAATCATTTTTGTAAGATATATATGACAAAATATAACTATTTTTGTAATACGTATCTGACATAATGGAAAAACAATTTGAATACTCCGCGTCCAGAATAAACTCTGTGGACCTCTCCTATAAACGCTATTTGTGGAATAGAATCAATTGGGATAACCGCTTAATTGCCATAATCGGAGCGAGGGGTGTTGGCAAAACCACCTTTCTGCTTCAATACATCAGGGAAAACTTAAATACTAAGCCTGATGAAGTCATCTACGTGAACATGGATGATTTATATTTTTCCAAAACCGCACTGGTTGATTTTGCAGATAACTTCGTAAAAAGGGGAGGTAAATACCTATTTCTGGATGAGGTTCACAAATACAAAAACTGGTCGCAGGAGATCAAAAACAGTTACGACTATTTCCCCGATCTTAAACTGGTCGTAACCGGCTCATCGGCACTGGATATCTATAGAGGGAAATTCGATTTGAGCCGAAGGGCCATCCTGTACAGGATGTCAGGGTTATCGTTCAGAGAGTTTATCGGAATAAAATACAATATCCATTTCCCTGTTTTAGAGTTGGATGATCTTTTAAACCATGCATCGGAAAAAATATTACCGGTCCTGGAGAAGATAAAACCGTTGAAATTATTCGAAGAATATTTAATTAACGGGTATTATCCATTCTTTCTGGAAGGTGAGTCCGATTTTCAGACCCGGCTGAAGCAGACCATCAACCAGGTATTGGACAGCGATCTGCCATCCATTGAAAACATTGATTTTGGTGCCGTTCACAGTTTGAGAAAGCTGATCTCAATTCTTGCCGAAATTGTCCCCTACAAGCCGAATATTGTTAAACTCAGTCAGCAGGTGGGTGTGAGCCGTGAAACATTGTTGCGATATCTTCATCTCCTTGAGAAAGCCGAATTATTAATTCTGATGCAATCCGGCACGAAAGGAATGAGCAAGATGAACAAGCCCGATAAAATTTTCCTGAACAATCCCAACCTTGTCAGCACACTGGCGGACGGCAATTCGAACCACGGGACTCTCAGGGAGACATACTTTATCAATCAGCTTCAGGTTGGTCATTCCATAACCGGATCTGATCAGGGAGATTTCCTGGTGGACCACAAATACACATTTGAAATCGGTGGCAAAAACAAAACCCGCAAACAAATAAGCGGTATCAAGGACGCCTGGATAGCGGCTGACAATGTTGAATATGCCCGGCAAGACAAAATTCCGCTCTGGCTTTTCGGTTTCCTGTACTAACCTTATCCGGTCGTTTTCCAGTCACGGCTTTCCCTCGTCATCCAGTCGGGACTTCCTGTTCCACCGGTAAAACAGAGCTTGGCCGGATTCCACTTAAGGGTTTCATTATGGTAATAGAGTTGGTTAATCAGGTGACAGGAGATCACAGTGCGGCCGCCAACCTGCTCGTTGGCAATTGGTTTGGTCCGGCTTTTAACCGCATTGAGGAAATCCAGATAGTGTGAAGGGCTGTCGTACAGCCTGATCTTTGCATCCTTCAGGAACCTGTCTTCAGCTTTCTGAACCTCAGCCGCGCAGTTGGTATCGGGTGTTGCCTGTCCTGTATAGGCGGCAACCGTCTCGCCTTTGAGCACCATTTTGAATGTTCCCCGGTTAACCATCACTTCCCCGTCACTGCCGAAAAAGTGAACACCAAAACCCTGGTCCTTGCGGATGACGGTAACCCCATCGGCATATAAAAGCGTGGCCTCGCCATTAACAAACTTTACCTCCACAGGACCGCTGTCATCAGCGCCCAGCCCCCATTGCGCGATATCCAGATGGTGCGCGCCCCAGTCGCCAACCCCTCCGGTTCCATATTCGCGGTAATTGCGCCAGTTCGGAAAATGACCGTGTATGCCGCGGGGACTCAGGATGGAATTATAGGGCCGCATCGGGGCCGGTCCGAGCCAGAAGTTCCAGTCGAGGCCCGGTTCCATCTCCTCTTCCGGAAGGTCGCAGGGGATCGGAGGCCCGCTGAAATTGGCATCCACATGGTCGATCTTTCCGATGCAGCCGTTGCGCACCAGTTCGCAGGCAACCCGGAACTCTTTGGCCGATCGCTGCATCGATCCGGTTTGCAGCACACGCCTGTGCTTCTTGACCGCATCCATCACATCGATCGCTTCCTGGATATTGTGCGTAAGCGGTTTCTCGCAATACACATCCTTGCCTTTTTTCAGGGCCAGTTCGATGACGCTTGTGTGCCAGTGATCCGGGGTGGCAATGCATACCGTATCGATATCATCGCGCTCCATCAGCTCCCGGTAGTCGGTGTATGCTTTGCACCCGGCGGTTCCTTTATCCGGATGGTCGGTATAATACTTGTCAACCCACTGCTGGGCGTTGGTCCGCCGGGTGGTGTCCACGTCGCATACCGCCAGAACCTGAACCTCGGGGGCGAACTTCGACAGCAGGTAGCGCGACTGGATTCCCATCCCAACAAAGCCCATCGTAAGGCGGCTGTTGGGCGCTTTTGACCGGATGCAGGAGGGAAGGATGCAGGGAACGGCCACCAACGGGGCCAGGTTCCTGATAAAGGTTCGACGTGTGGTTGTCATTGTTTGGGATCGGTTTAAATTGATCATCCTAAAGGTAGGAAAAAGCCCCGGGCTGAAGCCCGGGGTTACTGATGTCTGTCGAAGGTTTTTTTCTAGTCACTGCATTAATTCTTACAGTCCTAAATATCAGACAATTGCAATATTGATGAAATCTTGGTACCAAGGGAGAAGGTTACTCATCAGTAAGGGGGTGGGACAGAAATCCCCGGGGTGAACCCCGGGGTTACTGATGTCTGTCGAAGACGTTTATCTAGTCATTTCTGAAATTCTTAATATGCTAAATATCAGTCCATTGCGTTATTTTATAACTCTTTGCAGGAAGGTAGAAGGTTACTCATCAGTAAGGGGGTGGGACAGAAAGCCCCGGCCTGAAGCCCGGGGTTACTGATGTCTGTCGAAGACGTTTATCTAGTCATTTCTGAAATTCTTAATATGCTAAATATCAGTCCATTGCGTTATTTTATAACTCTTTGCAGGAAGGTAGAAGGTTACTCATCAGTAAGGGGGTGGGACAGAAAGCCCCGGCCTGAAGCCCGGGGTTACTGATGTCTGTCGAAGATGTTTTTCTAGTCATTGTATGAATTTCTACAATCCTAAATATCAGTCACTTGTAATATTTATTAGCTCTTGGTACCAAGGGAGAAGGTTACTCTTCAGTAACCCCGGCCTTCAGGCCGGGGATTTTGTCCCAGCCCCGTTTTGTCCCACCCCCATTTTGCCCACCCCTCTTCTTTAACCCGTGAGCAGCCCCCGTTTCTCAAGTTCTTCATGAATGACCAGCCCGTTATCTGTATCATAATCGGCTTCAAGATGATAGGCGATCTGCAGGGGGCCGCCCCGGTTTTCAGCTATCGTTTGATCGAGCCAGGCAAGAACTTCTGATTGGGGGTGTCCCTCCTGCAGGACATCCGTTGGCGGTGCGACATTGATTTCAAGGTCGTTGCCCATCGTATTCCGAACCTTTTCCAATGAAGTTCTTGAACCAGTATCAAATATTCTAAGATTACGTATGTGTGAGGCGGGTTCGATCAGATGATCCGATAGGCCGCAGGAATGGAGACGGACCGGACCTAACCGGTCCCCGAGCTGACTGATATAGGGTACTACAAATTCCTGATATGACTCCGGTGAAATCATGGTACCGGCGCATTCGCCCACATGGACGGAAGTAACCGGCAGGTCGCCTGCCGCCGCGAAATGCCTGATCAGGACCACATATGCTTCCACGATCCATTGATGGATGGCATGTGCAAGTTCCGGATCTGCCATCATGATCGTCATGATGTTATCCCCGGTAAGTTTCAGCGAAGTCGTGATTACCCCATGGATGGTGGCCCGTCCCGATTCATCCCAGAAAAAGGGCGGGATCACCCGCAATCCGGGATGGTTCTCCCTGATACCGTTGATCTGTCTGTCGAGCTCCAGGATAAAGGGATGTCCGGTAAGCGACTCCGGGGAGGGCAGTTCTCTGCTGCCTGAAATGTTCTCTAAAGGCTTGCCCAGCACATCGGAGTCGGTTTTTTCGAAAAACGAAAACCGGGCGCCGAGTACGGCAGCCAGGATCATGTTTGGCTGGATGGCCCCGACAAGAATCTGGTTTTCATTTACATATCGGGCCTGAACCAGATTAGACTCCATATTGTAAATAGCATATCCGGGAAACCGGTCCCTCACAAAACGGTCAATCTTCTTGTCCTGTTCAAATCTGAAAACCGGATCGAGATAATACAGGTCGGGGAAAACAAATCCCCCGTTCTTGTTCAGCCAACCCTTGGATACACTGGCCTGGATTTTTATCATAGCACGGCAAAATTAGGTTTGTTGGTCTTCCATTTTCCTTTTGTAAAATCCGGGAAGGCGACCGGTGCATTTTTTGCAATCGAAATGCCTGAGAGTTCAACAATTGCAGTCATTACGGCTGAATCATATACATCGATGGGTGTGGGGCCTTTTGCCCGGACGGCCTCAATAAACTGGTTCAGCATCACATAGTCGGTTCCGCCGTGCGACTGGGCCGAGAAATCGCTGCTCCACCACGTATGATTGTACTTTTCTTCGTAAGGTTTCCAGGGTTCCCAGGTGTGGTATTGAGGACTCTTCCCCACCAGATAGATGGAGCTCTTTTCTTCATCATATACGCCCAGGGTCCCCTCCAATAACCAGCGATTGGAATAGGGCCGGGGCAGTTGCATATCATAATTGATAACCAGGGTTTTGCCCATTTTTGTCTTTAGCAGGGAGGTCACGATATCACCCTGACGGTACTTCAGGTTTGCGTTGGAGTGATCCGGGCCGAACTTCCGCTTGAAATACGCATTGATGCCCTTCGAAGCTGACGCAGTTGAATAGATCTCCGTAAAAATGTCTCCGCAGTTTATATCCATCCAGCTGAGGATAGGCCCGACGCTGTGCGTGGGATATTGATCGCGGTTATATTTCAGAAGATATTCGGCGGGCCATTTCTGAGCGCCGGTTGCGCTGTCGAAAAACCAGTGATCAATGCAATCGTGGGAATGGGCGCAGTGGCAGTGGACAATTTCTCCGAACATCCCCTGGCGTTTCATGTTCAGGGCGGCCAGGTTGTCCTGCCGGAAGCTCCAGTTTTCCAGCATCATGCATGGAATCCCGGTTTTTTCCGATGTTTCCACCAGCTGCCAGGTATCCTCAACGGTAAGGGCTGCCGGAACCTCTATCCCCGGATAGATGCCGTTTTTCATGGCATGCAGGGCGATGGCCGCATGTGAATCCCAATAGGTGGCAATGATCACGCAGTCAAGCTTTTCCTTATCGAGCAGCTCCTTCCAGGTGTTTTCGTCCCGGCAGTATACGTTGGGGCGGGGTTTTCCGGCTTTCACACAATAATCGGCGGCACTGTCAGCCTTTGACCGGGTGAGGTCGCACACAGCATTTATTTCGATGTTTTCCATTCCCAGCAGGGTGCTGATATGGCTCATCCCTCGCCCGCCGGTTCCGATGACCCCGACTTTCACCGTTTTTCGTTCAGGATTGGCAGCTCGCAGATCAATCGGCAAAACACTCAAACCCAGGGCAGCGATGGTTCCCCGTTCGATGAATCCTCTCCTTGAGATACTTTTCATAATTCATTTTTTTAACCACAGTAGGCACAATAGGACACAATAGAAGGACAATAGAAGGACAATAAAAAGAGTATTTACCTTAGTGCTAAATTACCAATTCCAACCTATTGTGATCTATTGTGTCTACTGTGGTTAATAAATAGGAATTACCCCCGTTTCCCAACCTTGTGCCCCAAAGTTGCATAGTACAGGATGAATAAGTAGCAAGGTATCACAATGAAATAGGCCTTCTGCGGGCTCACCGCATCAGCCAGGCGTCCGTAGAGCAGGGGCAGCAGCGCTCCGCCCAGGTTCCCCATGATCAGCAGCGACGAGCCGATACGGGTAAACCTTCCGAGACCCTCCAGAGCCAGCGGCCAAACGGATGGCCATATCAGTGCATTGGCCATGCCCAGCAAGGCGATGAAAACAACGGATGCCATTTTCGGAACTCCTATCGCGGCCAGGGTCAGCCCGATACCGAGTATTGCACAGGTTTTGAGCGCTTTCACCTGGGTTATATATCTGGGGATTGCAATGACCCCGATCGTGTATCCCAGGATCGAAGCCAGCATGGTGAGGGAAGTGAAATGCTTTGCCACTGATATCGGAATACCCTGACTCAGCCCATAACTGATAATGGTGTCGCCCGCGATGATTTCCAGCCCCACATCGCAGAAAATAGCCACAACCCCCAACAGGAGGTAAGGATATTGAAAGATACTGGTCCGTGCGGCATGTCCGTCCTTATCGTCCCCGGCATTCCGGATGTTCGGGTCGATCTCGGGCAATCCGGAAATCTTCACCAGGATACCCACCAGAATCAGGATAGCAGCCATCACAAAATAGGGTACGATGATTCGTGAGGCCAGTTCGTCCAGTGCAGCTGCCTTGCTGACCAGATCCATGGATGAAAGCTTTGCCAGCAAGGCGTCGCCATCCTTCAGGGCCATCACTCCGAACAGGTAGGTTGCAATGATGCCTGCCGACTTACTGCATATTCCCATGATGCTGATCCGCTGCGCAGCGCTCTCAATCGGACCCAGAATGGTGATATACGGGTTGGCAGCCGTCTGCAGGATGGCCAGGCCGGTGCCCATGATGAAAAGCCCCGACAGGAAAAAGAAATAGGTGCGGGTAAAGGCGGCAGGAATAAACAACAGCGCCCCTGCAGCCATTACAAACAGCCCGATCATCATTCCGCCCTTTAATCCGGTTCTTTTCAGCACCCATGAAGAGGGAATCGCCATCAAAACATAGGCGATATAAAAGGAAAAAGCAACGAGATAGGATTCAAAATGGTTGAGTTCGCAGGATATTTTCAGATACGGAATGAGGATGCCATTCAGCCAGGTAATAAATCCGAATATGAAAAAGAATACCCCTATCGTTCCGATAGTGAGCCAGTTGGCCTGAGCTTTAGTTTTAGCAATTCCCATGCATCAATTTTCGTGATATTTTTTCAAAGTTCAATTATTTAACCACAGTAGGCACACTAGGACACAATAGAAATTTTTGAGGCAGGTTGTAGAGACAGATTATGATCTGTCTCTACTATTGTGATCTACTGTGCCTATTGTGGTTAAAAAAATGAAACACATTCCGGAAATTATTCTTTCGACGGTACAAAGGCCCGTTTTTCTTTTTTGCAAATCAGCTGGACCGCCCATTTCCCGGTCTGTGCCGGAGGAGGAAGCCCGCTACGCTGATGACATTGGTTTCTTTTCAGATTTCGTGGAAAGCGCCCTTTGATGTTCCCACCAGTCAGTGAAGGCAATAATCAAACCGGTCAATGAACCTAAAAATGCTGGTGAATCAAGGATTATTCCAGGTTGACTTTTTTTTCATAGAGAATTCTCGCCTACAGTCGTGACCGGTATTAATTGGTATCATAATTATTAACTTTCAGAGAATTAATTCTTTCAAAGTCATAACTTTACGGGAATTTATATGTGTTTTTGGGGAAATAGTGTATCGATGATTAGCAGAATACTTGAAATTTTAATTAAGGTTTTTATTGATAATTGACGACAAAACGGCAGTTTAATATTTATTATTTTAACTAACCTAAAAAGCTCTGCTGAGCGAATGACATGAAAAAACCTTACAAAATTCTTTTCAGTCTTTTTTTCCTCTGTTGGATTTCTTTCCTTACCTGCAACCCATTATCGGCAAGGGCTCTTGTTTCCAACGATAGTGTATATGACTGGACATACTGGAAAAAAGAAAACCTGAAATCTTTGGATTCCTGGGGTGACTCGGATGGTGATGTCAGGGATTTGATAGCGGTCTATGAAAAAGAAGTTGGCGACACGATTTCCTTCCGGATTGACCTTATGGATCTGAACACCGATTCGGGCTTGAACATCTATTTCGCCATCGACTACAAACCCGGTGGCAACAGGGAGCTGATCAGGGGGAACCAGAGTTTCGTCACTGAAGTTGTATGGGACTTGTTGTATGTGATGTATGATACGGTTACGCAGGCGGTATTTGATACCGACTTTAATGACCATCCGGAATATCTTACCCATATGGCATTGGACAACCAACTTGATTTTCTGGAATTCTCTGTCTCAAAAATGGCTTTCGCCGGATGGAACGCTAAACCATTCCAGATGCAGGTCATCGTGACCAGGAAAAATTCTGCCTCGATTTCCGACAAAACCACTCCTGTTTTCAACGATTCCTCTTGCGGAAGAGCAAAACTCGTGCTTGCCTTCGGAAACATGTTTTACGCGATCGGGCCACAGGGAATAAGCAAGTACGATGGCTTTGGGTTTGATCCAGAGGCACGTCCGGGAGAAAGACGAGGCGATAAATATCTCTTTGATGCAGTTGAGAAATACAGTCTCCCGCTGACCATTGTGGATTTAAGGCCCGACGTAATGGCCGGGAACGAATATCTCCCGGTCAACGACCGTATGAGAAAGTTAACCGATGCAGGGCTTTTTGACGCTCCGGGATCCCTTTCCTATGGCCACTTTATGCCCTGGCAGCCCGACGATGTGAATGCCTTGGCCATCCAGCTTGCCAGGGAAATCCGCCAGAAGTTCGGACTACACGATTCGCCGGTCTTTGCTCCCTATGAAGGAATGTTGAGAGTGGGCGACCTTGAAGCAATTCGCCAGGCCGGGTATTCGGCGGTGTACAGTGGTCAGTACGGCTATTGGTTTGGATGGATCACGGATTGGAGCAACAATGATTCAATAAAAAAATGGCATGATGCCATGAAGAAAATCCATTTGGCAAATGGAGTTAATCTGTTTTTCGGAATGGTGGGACCTATGTGGGATCCCCGATGGGGAGAAATGACGGGCAGTCTGTATGATCGGGATAAGTTTATCGGCACCGATCGTGGATTACATCTGTGGTGGCGGCGTGTACTCATGGATCTGGCGGAAGATCCTGATCAGGAAAAATATATGGTTTTAGGATCAGATATCGGTTTTACCGATTGGTTTTACCAGGATGTTGCCGAGAATAATTGCAGATGGATTGCCTATCATCCATGGATTGAAGCGACTACTTTCAGTGACCTGCTCCAACGAAACTGGGCCCCTGTTGATCATGGCGATCTCGGATTAGCTCCCAATGAACCGATGGATCGATTTTCCTCGGAGGGTGATATGCATTACAACACCTACTTCTGGCAATTCTATTACGGGGGAATTTCCGACGGACATTCTCCACTTATCGCCGAGGGTGACACCATCGAGTCTTATTTTGATTATGTGCCCTACCTTCGACATGGACAGCGAATTCCGGGCAAATTGAAAATGGGAGACGATAAAACACCCGGAACGATCGTTTCTGAGACGCTGCATAACCTTCGTGCTGCTCCTGATAATAACCTGACATATCTGGCCTGGATGGCCTATTTCATGAATATCGGTGAACAGACCTTTCATACACAGACAAAGTATCAGCCCGGAGAACTTGGAAATGGTTGGGGAGGAAAATACTTGCATCCGGCCGCCAAGATCAGGGCTAATCTCCTCGGGCAGGTCAATAAAATAGTTGCCGCTGCCCACTGGGCGGATGAAGCTGCAAAAGAGGAGCTGACCGACAGTACCCTTTGTATATCACAAGATCTCGATCTGGATGGAGAAAACGAGTATATCCTGGAAAACAATAAAGTCTTTGCCATTTTCGAAAATGATGGTGGTCGGATGGAGTATGGATTCGCCTACCATAAATCTGTTGGTCCCGTACAAATTGTGGCACCGACGTATCAATTAGGGCTGGTACTATTTGGACGAAGTAATTATGAGGAAGGTGAATTGCCAGCGGAAAATCCAGCTTTGGGTGAGACGGCTTTCGAGGAATCAGAGTATCGTGACCTTATTTTCACAGTAGTCCATGATAATAAAAGCCTTTCATTTACATCCCCGGATGGTCGGATCAACAAGACTTTTACATTAGACAATAACATGATTACTGCTCATTACATCCTCACGGATCTTGAATATCTTGTCTTGGGTTCCGGACTCCCTGTCAATGTAATGAATATGTATTCAGGAAAGTACTGGCCAGATAAAATCGGGAAAGTAGAAACGCCAGAGAGCGTAGGAGGCCTTGTCACGGACGGAGGGTATGCCAAAATTAGTGTTATGGGCACAGGATATCATCGGTTAGATTCTTTTATCGATTCACCAATAAAGGAAGAGATGTCGGAAAGACTTGATCCCAGCTCGTATCCACAGGGACACTGGTTGTTTTTTCCATATCACATCGTTACGGAGCCGCATTTTGGAAGCGGTGAATTCAGCATCAGTCTAACTCTTTCAGCGGAATCGCCTGCCACAGAAGGGACTTTTGAGGACGATTTCCGAATCCCAGACGAAATCTATCAAAACTATCCCAATCCATTTAATGTTGAAACCTTGATCAAGTATAAATTACAACAGGATTCAGAAGTGGAAATCAATCTCCTTAACCTTCACGGTCAACTTTTGACCACTTTGGAAAAAACCTATCAAAACGCTGGTATTCATTACGTGATTTGGAAAGGGACAGACGGTTCCGGCCGGCCCTTACCTACAGGACTTTATTTCTACCAATTAAGGGCAAGGAATGTTGTGCAGACGAAAAAAATGTTCCTAATCAGGTAGTACAGGTAATTCCTGGCAAGGTTCAGTATTCGATCCTCCCTCTTCATGTGTCTCAATAAAGCTGATATTTTGGGTAGGAAAATTTGATAGTATAGCAAACACGGTCCGATTTAAGGACAGGAAAAGCCCCAAAGCTCAGCTGGCCATAGCTGTCTCACCCCCTATAACTTGGAAACACTTGTCGAAACAGTTTAGAACATTTTGATTGACATGGTCAGGTAAAACAAAGAAGAGCTGATTTTAGGTGTCATATCCCACCCTTTTCACGATGCCCCTCCATTGTCATGCCCATTCCCTGCCCGCTCCCAATTTCGGCTCTCCCCATACTCCATCAAATTCCCCATCATTTCCCCCGGTTACCTACTGCCTCGAACCCCGAACCCCGTTTCCCTAAACCCCAATGCTATCAACCGTTTCACCGATTGAAAAATTTCTTATCTTTGCAATCCCAAGATCGTTTTACGGTTGAGGAACGGGCCCATAGCTCAGCTGGTCAGAGCATCTGACTCATAATCAGAGGGTCCCTGGTTCAAGCCCAGGTGGGCCCACTTGAAAATCAAGAGGTTAGAAGCGCGAGCAAAACTAACCTCTTTTTATTTGCATAGTATTTGCATAGTTTTTAACTCCTCCCCCTACACATCTTATTGATTTTCTTACATTTTCAAAACTCGATATGGCGCAATAACAGGCATGGCAATTTCACACTTTGGCAACCAGTAGATTTACTGTAGAAAGTTGGCAAGAGAATACCACGACTTAGTTTTAGTACCTGAAACTCTAACGAAGGGTCTCGATCAACTTTCTTGTTTCAATCGATTGTCAGAACCTGAAAATGATTAACACTCTCTACATTACCTTGCCCACTCTGCATCATTGGTCCAAAATCGGTCTTATCCAGGCTTACTACCTGGGCAGGAGGATCTATAGTTAAGAGGATGAGCTAATGAATGCCTTCCGGAAACGCCTGGCAAAACAGGTTCCTTGCCGCCATCCTTCCTGGAAAATCCTACCTAAATAGGGCGAGATTATGTTGGTTCCGGTAAACAAAACCTCCACAGGAGCAAAGCCCTGGCTATTCTTTATAAACGGTGGTCAGGGCTTTTGTTTTATCTTCGTATCTATCACTCATACAAAAAACAATTAAAATGGGAAAAACAAAAGCCAGGAGAATCCTGCCTGATCCACTCCCCCCGGAGCAAGCCAATAAATATATCAAAGATCAATACTACCCCGAATACGAAGCCTGGTACCACATCTGCCCGGCAACGTTTTGGGGCTTTTTTGGCAGGAAAAACCAAATCTATCTAAATGCGAAGGTTAAAAGCGCCGTGGCAACTGTAAAAAGAGCAAAGGAGAGGACCCCATCGAAGGAAGTCCAAATAGCAATTAATAAAAATGAAAGAATCCTCAGAAAGTTTTACCAACGCGACCGGAAGGGAATGAATTGGTTGATGATTATCCGGGATGGATTTGACTCAGATGTCCCGGCAAAAATTTATAAAAGTTCCTTTGGCATCGAAATCAGGTTCTACGGATTGTTTGGCTATTACCTGGATGAAAAATTCTTGTTAGTTCGCATTTTCAGAAGGACAAGCGATTTCCAACAATATGAAAACTTCGACGGAGACATATTGCATATCTACGATGCCCTGAAGAATTTCAAGAAAACGCATAAACCAAATGATAAAATTTAAATTGCTGTAATACAACTTATTAAGTCTTTTCGGCTCTGCTTTACTCCGGATTACTCCGGATTACTTTAAAATACTCTGGCAAGATGCTGATAACTCCGAACTCCTCCGGAATGATCTGAATTATTGAAAAAACTATTTTGCTCTCAGTGGAAAAACCGGACATGTTGATCAGTGTCCGCAAGTTTTTTTACCTACTAATTGTCCCGGCTTTGAAAGCCGGGGCAATTGATCGAGAGCCCTGCCCCAACCTCTGCCTTGCGCCTTCAGCTTCTCTCAACCCAGATCTCAAACTCCGCACCTCTCCCTTCCCCGTTATGGAGCTTGTATTGAAATCCATGATTTTCAAGAATCTCGCGGACCAGGGTGAGTCCGATACCCTGACCATCAGGCTTGGTGGAGAAGAAGGGTGTGAATAACCGGTCAACCGATTCCGGGGACAGTCCTGCTCCATCATCCCGGATTGAAATCCGCAAAGGATCGCCCTCTGTTGTAATCTGAATGGTGCCGTGGTTTACAATGGATTCTGCCGAATTCTTCAGGATATTCATAAAGACCTGTTCCATCTGGCCCTGGTCGGCCACAACCAGTAGCTGATCCTGTTGGAAATTCTTCTCGATTTTAATATTACGTTCTGTAAATGTGGAATTTAGCGACAAAACCACATTGTTCAGCGATGTGTTCAGTTCATACGATTCTTTTTCCGGCAGCGGGAGCTTAACCACATCGGCAAAGTTTTGCATAAAGCGGTTCAGCCGGTAATTTCGCTGCACGGCCACCCCCAGCATCTGAACCACTTCATCCTGATCTTCAGCTATCAGGGAATTGCCCCCATTATCCAGCACGGTTGACAGGATGGAATTCACGGCCCCGATGGTGTTGTTCACCTCATGGGCCATCATCCGGATGAGCTTCCGGTAGGCTGATTTCTCGGCTTGCCGGATCTCATCGGCGACCTCCTCAATCAGGTAAAACGGATGCCTGAACCCCTGATCCATAAAGAAAAGCTTGCGGATGGTAAATTGCTGACTGCCAGCAACTCCGGATTTCCGCCTTTCCCCAAACTCCAGTGCAGAAAGATCTCCAACCAGCGGGGTGTCAAGGTCGCAGAGGCTTATTCCCCGATATTCTCCGGGATGGATCCCCAAATATCGAAAGGCCGCCGGATTAATCTCCTGGATTTTTTCATCAAAATCCACCATTACGATTCCCAGTGGCGACGATTCGATCAGCAAATCGAGGAATTGATTCTTTTCCCTCACCGTAAGCCGCTCTTCCCGCAATCTGGAAATCATCCCGTTATAAACTTCCACGATTTTATCGGCTTCTGGTATCCCGCTTTTCACGAGGGTTGTGGAAAAATCGCCTTCACGCAGCAGGCTCAAGCCCCGGCTGATGGTCTGGACGGGCTGAAAAGCTTTGTTTATCAGGATCACAGTGATTCCGAACAGTGCAGGCACCGCCATCTCCGCCGAGATAAGGAGCCATGGATTCCGGTCTTTTACAAGCCACACGGCAACGACCAGGAATAGCAGGAAAACGAGTCCCAGCCAGAGGATCAACCGGTTCTTACTCTTCATGGCCTGCGTGTATCCCGTATTTTTCCATCTTTCGGTACAGGGTGGTGCGGCTGATGCCAAGCTTACCGGCCACTTTGGTCAGGTTATCACCAAAATCGGCCAGGGCATGCAGGATCATGTCCTTTTCTGTCTCTTCAAGGGTTTTAACCGGACCCATCGGTTGCGGGCTGATCGTTACCGGCTGGTTCCCGGATCTGCTGGCCGCCTCAAAATCACCGGCCTGGATCACCTCGCCGGCGGAGAGTAAAACGGTTCGCTCGGTCATATTCCGGAGTTCCCGGATGTTACCGGGCCAGGGTTGCTGACAAAGCCAGTCCATCCCCTCAGCCGATATCTGCTTTCCGGGTATTTTAAATGACTCTGCCGCCTTTTCGGCAAAATGAGCAGCGAGCAGAGGAATATCGCTCCTGCGCTGCCTCAGCGGAGGTAATTCTATCTGTATCAGATTAATCCGATACAACAGGTCTTCGCGGAACAGCCCCTGTGCCACTTGCCGGACCAGGTTCCGGTTTGAGGCGGTGATCACCCTCACGTCCACCCCGATTGTATGGGAATCGCCAAGTCGTTCAAAAGTCTGATCCTGAAGCACCCGCAATAATTTCACCTGTGAAGTGAGATCGAGCTCCCCGATTTCATCCAGAAAGATCGTGCCCTTGTGGGCCATTTCAAACCTCCCGGTACGATCGGCCAGGGCATCCGTGAAGGCCCCTTTTATGTGTCCGAACATTTCCGCCTCAAACAGGCTCGAAGGGAGTCCGCCCAGGTTGACCTTTACAAAGGGTCCCTTGCTCCGGTTGCTGAGCTGGTGCAACGCACCGGCAATTAACTCCTTGCCGGTGCCACTTTCCCCGGATATCAGCACCGGTGCATCCGTAGGCGCCACCCTCCTTACAACATCAAGAATATCCAGCATTTTAGGATCCCTGCCAATAATTCCCGGGAATCCCGGGTCCCGATGCCGGGTATCACCGGAATCTTTATGCGGTCCCTGGCTCCCGGCCAGTGCAATGGAAGTCCCGATGATTTTCAGCAACTGCAGGTTATTCCAGGGCTTTGTTATAAAATCAGCCGCCCCGAGTTTAATGCCTTTCACAGCCAACTCCACCGACCCCCAGGCGGTGATCAGGATCACGGGGCACTGCGGTTTAAGAAGCCGGATCTTCTGGAGTAACTCCAGCCCTTCATCACCGGTTATGGTGAGGGAAAAATTCATGTCCAACACCACCAGGCTGAATTCTTGTTGCCTGACTTTCAGGATAATCTCCTCTGGTGTGGCAGCAGACTCCACCTCATAACCGGCTTTCGTCAGAAGAAAACTCAATGAACTTCTGATCGCCAGATCATCATCGCAAACCAATATTCGCAGGGGGGTTGTCATTCTTTCCTAAAATACGGATTTCATTCTGTTTTCAAAGCCTCTGCCGGACGGATCTTTGATGCAATCGAAGCCGGAATCCAGGTGCTGAGCAATATCAGCAAAACCATCAGGATAAAGCTGCTGGCAACAGACAGGTACATAACACCCGGCTCCACCTTCGTGATCCGGATAGAGGGTACCTGAAGATAAACCAGTGCAACCACGAGAAGCCCTACTCCTCCGAGGACAAGGTTCTCGAGTATCAATTGCTTTTTTATCGAATTAACGGATGATCCGAGCGCCCGCTTTACCCCGATTTCGTGGACCCGCAGATTGGTGTTGAACCAAAGAATCCCGATCACACCCAGCAGGACGTTGATCAAGGCGAAAATAGCCAGCAAAACTCCCAGATACTTGCGTTGCAACCTGTCCAGATTCTCCGTGAACCTCATGTTGTCAAAAGTATTCAGGCTCCTGATTCCCCATACTGCAGGATCCATCACAGACATGATTTCGCTTTCCGCTTTGGCCAGGAAGTTTTCTGCCTGTCCGGGTTTAACCCTGACCAGAATTTCAAGCCACCTCGAACTGGTGGGTTCCTCCCTGTAAACAAAGGCCGCCGGTCGGGGCTCTTCAAAATCCGTTCTTTTAAACTCCTCCACCACCCCAATGATTTCGAGTCTGCAGTATTCCCGTCCTTCCAGTATTTTACCCACGGCATCTCCGTTGAAATATTTTTGCTCCATCGACTTGGTAATCAAACCCACTGTAATGCTTTTCCCAATATCACTCTCATTAAACCATCTGCCTTTCAATGGCTTAATTCTCATGACCTTTGCATAATCAAAATCCACATCCATTCTGCAAATGAAAACCTCCTCCTCACCTAAAGTATGGGTACAACCCTCAGGAAACCCGAAAAACGGAGTAGCACGACGGGAAATGGATACACTTTCCACCAAATCGTTCGATAACAGGTTTAGTTTCAATTTTGCAAATAGCGCCAGCTGGTCTTTACCCACAGGAGTCTGCGAATTTGGATCCACTTTGTCATACAGGCTGATTCCCACCACATTGTGCATATCATAGCAGGTTTTGATACTTCTGATCCGGATCCTTTCCGTAAGATAAACCATCAGGTTGATCAGGACCAGAGATATAATGAACAGTTCTATCAATACCAGAACATTCCGCATCCGGTTGTTCCAGAGTGTCTTAAAAAAAATCCGGATCATATTTCGCCTCCTTTCAAATATTTTACCGGTTTCATACGTGCCATCCGGATGGCCGGCAATACTCCGGAGAGCAAACCAAACAGCAGGCACACGCCCAGTGCGATCCCAAAAACCAGAAAATCAAATGAAAAACTCATCGGAACGGTGGTTCCTGCCTTAACCGGGATACTCAGGGTATTCCCCAGCAGAGCGACCACGAGGAAGGATAGCAGGACTCCGAGAAGCCCCCCGATCAGGGTTAACAGGATATTCTCAAATATGAATTGACTTCTCAGCGTCGCTGAACTTGCACCGAACGATTTTCTTATGGCAATCTCCTCTCCCCGTTCGCGGATTCGGGCAAAATTCAGGGCCATAAGATTGACAATGGGTAAAAGAAGGAATATTGTTCCCCATAACAGGTATTTTCGCGATTTTGCCGAAGGGCCTTCCTGGTCTTCCGGATCGTGAACAGCGAGTAAATTCTCCATCTGGGTATTGGGTCCGGCCAGGACAAGAGCCAGTTTAGGATCAGCGGCATCAATACGCTGAATAACGGATTGAACATCCCGGCGGATCGCTGAAAACTCTTTCCGGCTATTCGCCTTAAAAGCAATGGTATAGGGACCGGAATAAGGGCTAAAAGATCTGGGATTCGGTTTTTCAGCGGGGAACAGGGCATAGGGGAAGAACAGTCCTGACAGAAGATTTTGTGAGGTAGGCGGAACGTCTTTCACCACTCCCCAAACCGTCAATAAATAATCATGGAAACGGATGGTTTTGCCCAAAACAGTATCGACGTCACCGAAAAACATTTCTTTTAAACCTTCAGTGATTACAGCCAGATTTGTTTGGGTCCTCAAATCATCATTCGTATAGGGCTTACCTTGTACAAATTCAAAATCAAACACTTCCCAAAACTCAGCATCTGTCACCATGAATCCCGTGGTGTATTGTATACCGTTCCGGAGAAATTCCCAGGTGTAACTGTAAAACATGCTAATGTGCTCCGCACTTTTGATTTTTTTCAAATAATCCTCCCCCACATACCTTTCTATCTGACTAAAAACCTCGTTTCCACCCTTTTCCTGTGTTCTTACCTTTAACCGGCCAGTGGTTAATATGTGTTTGAGATTTTTTTCAGGTCCCGATCCTTTCACCACTTTGTTTACAGTCATGCTCAGTATCATCACGAACATGATCGTCAGGCTGATCCCGAATAAACTCAGGAAGGTGAACAGTCTGTTCTGGCTGGCTATTTTCCAGAAGGTTCTCAGATAATTTTTAAACATAATCTTCTCTGATTTAATTAATTACCCTACCAGTCTGCCATCAAATAGCCTGATAATGCGGTGCGTGGCCTTCGCCAGCAATTCATCGTGAGTCACCATCACAATGGTGGTTCCGGATTTGTTCAGGTCGGTGAGGATGTTCATAACCTCCTTTCCAACGGTACTGTCGAGGTTCCCGGTGGGTTCATCGGCCAGGATGATCGCCGGTTTTCCGGCCAGGGCCCGCGCGATGGCGGTCCGCTGGCACTGGCCGCCCGAGAGTTGCGAGGGGTAATGGTGCATCCTGTTGCTCAGGCTAACCTGTTCCAAGGCTTCAATCACCCGCTTTTTCCTTTCACCTGCGGGCATTTTCCGGTATATCAGGGGAAGTTCAACATTGTCATACACGTTCAGTTCCTTGATCAGGTGAAAACTCTGGAAAATAAAACCAACCATCCGGTTCCGGAGCCTGGCGGTCTTTTTATCCGGATATCCGGTAATCAGGTTGCCTTCGAGCTGCAACAAGCCCTGATCCGGTTCATCCAGTAGTCCGATGATATTGAGCAGGGTGCTTTTGCCGCAACCTGACGGCCCCATTACGGAAACAAATTCACCCGGACCGACTTCAAGGTTGATGTTGTCGAGGGCGAGCGTTTCCACGGACTGGGTGCGGTAGGTTTTTCTGATGTTTTCGAGTTTTATCATTGTTTATTTTTTGGGTTTCGGGTTTCGGGTTTCGGGTCACGCGTCACGGGTCACGTTTTAAGGTTCACGTGTCACGTGTTACCTGTTCATCGTATTCCGAGTTCATCACGTTCATATTTTTCTGTTAAGTCTGATAGAATAACCTGATCTCCTTCCTGAACACCGGATAGCACTTCAACAAAGCCAAAGTTGGCCTCGCCCAGGGTAACCCGGGTGCGGATGGCTTTATTTCCATGAACCACATACATATATCTTCCTCCCTGATCTTTGTAGTACGTTCCGTTTGGCAGGCGCAGAACCTCCTTCCTGAAAGCCACCACCACTCTGAAATCGAGTTGCTGGTTGGGTCGCAGAGTGGAAATTCCTGCCTCATCCAGCCGGATCATACATTCCATCATACCCTCACTCACAGAGGGCATGATATTGTCAAGGGTTCCGGTGAGCAGGTTATCGCGGTCACGGATGAGAACCTTTTGTCCGGTCATCACTTTCCCCGACCAGGAATTGCTGACATTTCCACGGATGCGGTATCTCGAAAAATCAGCGATCCGTGCTATTTCCTGCCCCTCGGAGATCATGGCACCCGGCTGGCTCAGCACCGAACTCAGGGTTCCGGCAAAGGGTGCCGTTACAAAAGCCTGATTCACAAGACTTTTTGCTGCAATAATGGCATTCTCCTGAATCCGGATCTGGGTTTCCAACTCACGGATCCCGGTTTCACTGGCATTCTGACGGTTGGTAAAATTATTCCCGGCTTGCTTGCACTCCAGCACCGATATGTCCCATTCGGTTTTTGCCCTTTTTACCACCTCCATGGTACTTCCGCCGCGTTTGCTTAAGAAAAGCTCGGCTTCATAGGCTGATTTCAGGTTCTCAATCCGGATTTCCTTGATTTGAAGACTGATAGTAAAATCATCCTTCATTTCACGGATCTGAATTTTAAGTTTTTCTTTTTGGATTTCCTTTAATTCCAGTTCATTCCGGAGCCGGTTCATCTCGTTGGCCGCCATTTCATTATCCAGGATCAGAAGAGTGTCCCCCTCTGCAACGGGTGATCCGGGTTGCCTGGTGATTTTCAACACCTTGCTGCGGAAAGGCGCGGTGATGACTTCTTCGTAATTGGGGATCACGATGCCGGAGCCCTGGATGGTAATTTCCAGATCTCCCTTATCAACCGGCGCCACTGAAAGATTTGAGAGGGATATCGTGGGTGTGAGTACACTTTTCAGGAGCAGCAGAATACCAAGAGGTACGAGAATTACGAGCGCGATCAGTGCTGCTTTCCTGATCAGAATTTTTCGTTTGTGCGCTTTTGGTACAGGCCGGTCCATCTATCGGTATTTGAATCTGGTTAACAATTGGTGTACCAAGAAATATAAAGCTGTGAATTTCTGATTATTACCACAAACCAGCTCTATCGGAGTGTTACATTTTGGTACAGAAATTTTTTGGATGGTCGACCCTATCACCGGCGGCAGGCCATTCGCATTGGAACATATAGAGGTTGGGGTGTGGGACGAAAATCCCCGGGCTGAACCCCGGGGTTACTGATGTCTGTCGAAGGCCTCTAGTTAGTCATGCTAAGGTTCTAACTTTGCAGATAATCAATTTCTTGCTTTATTGAATAATTCAGTTGACTGATATTAAGCATTTTAAGAATCTATAGAATGGCTAGAAAAATATCATCGACAGAGATCAGTAACCCCGGTGGACGCGCCGATTAATGTTACAGGTTCTGCCGACCGGGAAATAATTTGGCCATCATTCGTATTCTGGTATAACTTAGAGGCTTACGGTATTAGATATAGTGGTTAATTCTAGCCGGCAGCGGTTGTAATCTTTATCGGCACGTCCAATGAGACACTTAATTGTCGTTCTTATTTAATGCAACGAACTGTGTAACCCAACAGTGGACTCCCTCCAGACCGGTTTATGCCATCACTACCATTAAGATATCGGGTGAAAAGCATATTACCATAGGATGTGGAAGTCCAATAGAACGAATCCGATCCACCATACCCAAGAAATCTACCATCTCCATAAAGGGAGCCGGATGGTTTCGCATTAAATCCACTTGAGTTATCTCCTCCATATGGTGGAATATAGTCCTCGTTACTCTTCAACTTTTTACCCACGCTACCTGAATTCCGGGCTCCTATTAAATCCAATTCAGCGGGGTCCATGCCTAACGCCAGCTCCATCTCTTTCCAATCGTCATCGGTTGGCAAGTGCCAACCCCGAGGGCACGAGACCTTTGCAGCGGGGAAATTATACAGCACACCATTCCCAGTGGATTTGGCTTCTTGAGTTGAACTACCGTAGTACAATAAGACATAATAGACAGGGTCCGTTTGGGACCATATCCCCGGCGGGCTCACTTTTGGTAGGTACGCGAGATTCTCAGCCATCCATACCTGCTTACCAATTCGAACCATTTTGTAACGATTACCATCACGGCTGTCTCGAAAGGTTCCGATGAGACCCTCCTTTTCACAGGATACCCCAAGTATCAGGATCGATATCAGGCATGTAATTGTGGTTATCTTCATAGCATTCTGATGTTTACTTGTCCTTCACGCAGCGGACTGAATATCCATGAACAACACTGCTTGCCACCGAACCAGCATGGTCAACGATATCACTGTCCGCAGCAAGCACAATACAAGACGCGTTAGGTCCAAAATAGCCAGAACCACGATGTGTGGATGACCAAAAACTACATAGGTAGCCTTCTGCCCAAAAGAAATCAAGATTCCAACCTTTGCCACCTCCTGGCAAAGCTGTAAATCCGCTAAAATTCGTTGCTCCGGTATTGGGGTTGTTCCAATGTGTCAAACCTGTCTCCTTTAACTTTCCTCCAACTGGTTCTTCAAAGTGACTAATCATGATATTCCAGGTAGAGTCATCCGGCAGATGCCAACCTGAAGGACAGGAGGCTTTTGCAGCTTCCCAGTTATACATAACACCATATGCATTGTAGTTGTCAGTAGATTTTGCTTGGTCAATATCATAACCGTAGTATCCATAGACGTAAAACCGCGGCACAAAGGCATCAGATATGGTTACTGAATCTATAGCGGGCAAATATGCCAGATTCTCAGCCATCCACATCTGCTCCCCAATCTTTACGGTGGAATAGTTCTTCCCATCCAGGTCCTGACAATGCACAAATTCGACTTCGTTATTCATATCTTGTTCTGGAATGTCAGTAACTATGCTTGTATAGATGTCACTCATGCATCGATAATGGACAAGCTCTCCACGCTCGTAACCAAGTAAATACTCAGTTTGTGATAAGGACTTCAAAGGTTGGCTTTCCTTGATCTCCGAAGTTAACCCAAGGAAGCAAATGTCTGCGTTACCAGTCGACTCCAACGATAAAACCTTCACACACAAACGGATACCTTGACCCGAGACCTGGACGATAAATAATCCTGGGTGTGGTAGCTGAAGTCTGAAGTCATGTTCACCAGGATTCAATTGCTTGTTGATCCTATGCAAGCACGTGCCTTGAACATCGGTCACTTTCAGAGTGACTTCCTGATCTGACGGATTCCAAATTCTCAAGCGGGTTGTTCCATTGCAGGGATTCGGATAGACCTGAACCTGGGTTTCTTCCAAGGTGCTCCGTTCAATTCCGGTATATCCCTGTCTGAGAGTCAGGGTTTGATCTCCGGGCATAACAAGACTTTGCTCGTTTGACAGATTGGTCACCCGGATGCTGTCGATACTGGCAGCTGCACCAGTGGCAGAAAAGGTAACATGGATATCCTGGGCTGATAGACAATAAACCATAAAAACAGTGAATAGAATAAGAACTAAGTGTTTCTTCATAAGTCCATTAGGTTGTTTGACTATAACTTACTAAAACTACGAAACTCACGATTCCCGATTGTCAGTCCTTCACGCAGCGGACGGATAAACCGAAAGCACGATCCTGATAATCCCGATGAACCCCATCATGAAAGTCACCAAGACCTCGATACCATGCAGTGACCCAATAATCCTGCGAAGACGACCAAAAGTTAGCCGAACCACCTAAACCGAGATACCCGCCATTGTCCCAAAAACCACCTCCTGGTAGTGCAGTAAAACCGGTTGAATTGTTGGCTGACTCATTGGGACTTTTCCAGTGTGCAGTCCCTGATTCTTTCAGTAAGGTGCCAACATTGCCGGAATATCTATAACCAATAGTCTCAAGAACAGCATCACTCATTCCCTTGTTCTTTTCGAGAATCATCCAATCTGAATCTGTCGGCAGATGCCAGCCCGAAGGACAGGCAGTTAATGCAGCTGACCGGTTGTAAAGAGCCCCATAAGTCTTAAAACTGGCATTTCCTATTACTGTACTAATGCTTGAACCCTCACTCCCATAAACATAGTAATACGGAATAGTAATGGACCAGATAGAACCGGGGGTTAATGCCGGCAGATATGCAAGATTCTCAGCCATCCAGATTTGTCCCCCAATTTTAATCCACTTGTATTGATGACCGTCGCGTGCATCGGTGAATGTACCGGTGGTGTCCCGGACAATAACACCAATGCTATCAATTGCGTGATTCGTGCCGTCCGTAACCGTAACAATAATATAATGCTGCCCGGGTTTTTTTGGAGCGACCCACCTGGGACCACCAATATTACTATCCTGATACAACCATTTAAAGGTTATGGGGTCGCCATCCACATCTGAGGCACCGCATGTAAAATAGACAGTATCGCCGGGGTAAACCGAATCCTGATCTGCGAAGAGTCCGTCAATAGTTGGTGATGCATTTTTGGTGCAGGAAAAACAAAAACCTAAAATGACAAAGAAAGGCAGCAGTTTCTTCATGGTTTCAGTATTCTTCCTTGATGCAACGCACTGATAATCCTATAGAACCGTGATTATAATTGTCACGTTTAATTCCATCGTCAGAGTAACGAAAATATCTGGTCCAGAAATTCCAAGAAGTACCGATTTCCGTAGAGGACCAAAAGGTAGAGCTGACTCCAAGACTTCCAAAGCCGGAGTTGAAAGCATAAGTTCCAGCTGGAACAACGTTAAATCCGGAAGTATTTTCGCCATTACCGTCTTCCACCCAGCCTGAGGTTGATTTTAATTGCCTCCCAACTGATCCTGAACTTCTTGGACCTATTTTATCGGCATCGGACCAAGTCATTCCCAAATATCTTTCCAACACCTTCCAGTCATTATCACTTGGTAGTTTCCAACCTAAGGGGCATGCTCTACTGGCTGCTTTCCAGTTATACAAAACCCCGTAATTGTCGTAGTTAGCACCTTTTTTCGCCTCTTTGATTTTGACACCTTCATAACCATAAACATAGTAGAGTGTATATTCATTCGGTAGCGTGTTTGAAGGACTAACTGAGGGTAAATAGGATAGATTCTCAGCCAACCAAATTTGTTCACCGATCCTCACATAGCTGTAAATCTGTCCATCCCTTATATCCTTGAACGAGTTTTCTGGTAATTGTTCTTCTTCGTGGCAGCCGAGTAATATCAAGGCTAAGCTACATATAAGTAACCTTGGCAGTTTCTGGATTTGCATGATTTGATGGTTTACCGCACTAAGATACCGCAAAAAAAATTTTCCGAGAAATTTTAAGCACACGGGAATTACTTACGTACCAGTACCACCCAGAGTACCCCCCCCACCCTCGTGGGACCGGGGCAAGTATCCCCGTCTTTACAATCTCACCAGCGTCATACGGTAACAACGGTAGCACCCCACTCCTCCTGTAGCTTGTTCCAGAAAGAAGTCAATAGTATCAGGGTGTGGCTGATAATAAAAGGACTCACTGTTGATCCTGTCTACAACTTTGAGATAGATGTATTTGCGCAATGGCAAATCAGGGGTTGAGATTATGTTGGCAAATGACCAGGTGAATACCTTTTTACCTTCGTATAGATAAGGTAATGGCGGATCAAAGTATCCCGAACTGTCAACTGCAAAAACCATGATCGTTGAATCTGGGAGGTCGGATAGGGATGATACGCCATCAGACCAAAGGTGTGTGCAAACAAGACTGATCTGGGTTGCTTTCCACCGTCCGACTATTCCTTGTTCGGAATCGGGAACCTCTTTTTCGCAGGAAAGAACAAGAGGGGTCACTAAGAGGAGTAATGTCAGCCGGTTCATGGTAGTAAGAGTTGGTCTTCCGCTCTAAGATATCGCAAAAATTTCTTCCAAAAAAAAATAAATCACCCT
>Ga0154558_1031_pt4 | contig 45441 bp, 32 predicted proteins | sample RifGroF2_FD_105701 | JGI IMG/M metagenome (GOLD analysis project Ga0154558, IMG submission 105701) | Bacteroidetes bacterium GWF2_49_14 | reverse complement strand
CCCGCTCCCCGGACCTTCATCCGAAGTGATCCTCATCACCGGCATCGCCAACCCCCAGCCCCTCATCGACCGCATCACCCGGACACATACGATCATCAAACACCTTCGGTACGGTGACCACCACCGGTACACGCGGAAGGATGCAAGTAAGGTGCTTCAAACTTATTACGAAGCAATGTCGGGCGATCCCCGCGAAAGCGGGGACCGCTCCCCTGCCATCTTCACCACCGGAAAGGACTTCGTCAAGCTCCGCCGCTTCCCCGAGCTCCGCTCCCTCCCCCTCGAAATCCTCCCATCCGACCCGGGTCTCGACCCGGAAACACGGGTTCAGATACTGAATAAAATTCTTCATTATGTGGAACAAAATAGTTGAGACCGCCGAATTCCTGAAAACCCGGACCGTTGTGCGGCCTTCCTCCGGCATAGTTCTGGGGACCGGCCTGGGCGGCCTGGTTCACGAGATCAAAATATCGGACCGAATCCCGTATGATGAAATCCCCAATTTCCCCGTAACCACCGTTGAGGGGCACCAGGGGAACCTGATTTTTGGCGAGCTCGGAGGCATTCCGGTGGTAGCCATGCAGGGACGCTTTCATTATTACGAAGGGTACACGATGCAGGAGGTCACCTTCCCCCTTCGCGTGCTTAAAGCCCTGGGTATCAGGCAGGTGCTCCTGTCCAATGCCGCCGGCGGAATCAATCCGGGCTTTGAAGTCGGTAACCTGATGGTGATCCGCGACCACATCAACTTCTTTCCCGAGAACCCGCTCCGGGGTGCCAACCTTGGCGAGATGGGGACGCGGTTTCCCGACATGAGCGAGCCCTATGACCGGCAGCTGATCGTGCTGGCCCATACGATCGCGGATAAGATCGGAATAAAGCTTCGGGAAGGGGTATATATCGGAAATCCCGGACCCAGTTTTGAGACTCCGGCCGAATACACGCATTACCGGCTCATCGGAGGGGATGCCATTGGCATGTCCACAATCCCGGAGGTCATTGTGGCGCGGCACATGGAGCTGCCCGTTTTTGGGGTATCGGTGATCACAAATGTTGCCGTCACCGGAAATTTCACCGAAAATTCCCACCAGGATGTGCAGGTGGCAGCCAACCGGGCCGGTACCGATCTGGCCGCTCTTTTCAAAGGAGTACTCGAACACTCACCCTATTCACGTTAAATCATGGACAATAACCTGATACACAATCGCATATGCGTATACTGCGCATCCAGCACCCAAACCCCTGAGAAATACATGGAACAGGGCCGTCGCTTTTCCGAAATCCTGGCGGCTGAAAAGATCGACCTGGTTTTCGGCGGAAGCAGGAGCGGCCTGATGGGGGTGATGGCCGACAGGATCATGGAGCTCGGGGGCCGTGCGGTGGGGATCATGCCGCGCTTCATGATGGAGGTGGAATGGCACCATCACTCCCTCAGCGAACTGATCCTGGTTGAGACTATGGCTGATCGCAAAGACCTGATGATCAGCAATGTTGATGCCGTTGTCACCTTCCCGGGCGGCTGCGGTACCATGGAAGAGTTCATGGAGACGCTCAGCAACAAGCGGCTGGGCACTTTCTCAAAACCGATGATCATCCTGAACAGTTTCGGGTTTTACGATCCTCTGCTGCAGCTCCTCGATTCAATGATCGGGAACCGATTCCTGCGCGAGAGGCACCGGGAAATGTGGACGGTGGTCAGCACCCCTGAGGAGATCCTTCCGGCTATCCTGTCGGCCCGCCCCTGGGATTCCGAAGCCCGTTCCTTCGCCCTGGTTCAGTGAACCCGCACCACCCCGCACGCCTTTTTCCATCTGCCCGACAGCCCCGACGGATGCCGGTACTCGGCCACCAGGAGGTAGATCCCATCCGGGACCAGCCGGTTCAGTTCATCGAGCCCGTCCCATTGCATCACCCCGTCCACGCCGGCCAGTCCGAACGGCTCCGCCACCCGCACCCTTGCACCCCGCTGGTCGAAGACCTCCAGTCCGCAGAACCAGCCCCTTTCGGGAAAACTGTACCGCACCACCACCGGAACCGGGTCAGCCAGGGAGCCCGCATAGAGGTGGGGAGTCAGGAGGAAAAAGTGAGGGGTGGTGAGGGGTGGTGAGGTGTTGTTAAGGTATTGTGAGTTCCTGTACCCCGGCGTCCCTCCCCGGTGTAGAGACGCATTATTATGCGTCTCTACGTCAGCCAGTGTCCCGCCTCGGTGTAGAGACGCATAATAATGCGTCTCTACGTCGCGCTGTCTTCCCGCCGAGAACCAACTCCCCCTAACCAACCCGCTGGCCTGCGGATCCACCCTCTCCAACGACACCCCCGCCGTCTCCTCCAGGTACGGATAGTGCCAGTCGGGGTCGTACAGCGCCTGATCGATCACCCGCTGGAAGCGGTCGAACAGGATCAGTCGGGATGCGCTGTTTGAAAGGGCGGGCATATCTGTACGGCCGCATGCGAGCCCGGGATCCATATCGGGATAACTGTTTAGTAAGCCCGATACCGATGCGGTGAGTACCGCGTAACTCCCGGGCAGCATCAGAAAGGGCAGCTCCTGGCTGTTGCTGAAGCTGATGACGGAGCCGCTGGTATCGGCCCGGGCGAGGATCATTTCGTTCAGCTCCACTGTTTTTGTGCCCCGGTTGAAGAGTTCCACCCATTCGGGGTTACCGGTGCCGGGGTCGAACATCACCTCATTGATCACCACCCCGGCGCTGTCGGGCTCCCTGGGCAGGCTGAAGCCTGCCAACCTGAGCAGTGCTCCGGTCCCGCCGCACCCGCAGGGGGCGCCGCTGAGCTCCAGGGTATAGAGGGTTGTATCGGCCAGCCCCTTCGGCAGTCGAAAGAAGAGTCCCGGAAAGCCGTACCGTACCGGCGGCACCGCCTCCGCCACCCACCCTCCCGGCTGAAGCCGGACTGCATAATTATTCATCTCCAGCCCCGGTTCGAGCGGTCCGGAGAACAGCACAAACATCGTTTCGGAATCATACAGCCCTGCGCGGAGCAGCACCGGAGCCGGCGGAAAGGCCAGGGTCAGGCTGCGGGAATTGGCCCGGCCGGGGGTGCCGCCCGTGGGGTCCTCCGAGGGTATCCAGGCTGAATCGGAACAGAAATTACTCAGGTCGGAGAGCTCCAGCGACCACCCCCCATCGGCCTTGAGTGCATCGGTATAGGCACCGGTTGAATAAGCCACGGAATGCACCTCCCGGCCCTCCGGATCGATCAGCGTGAGCCGGTCGCCCGTGTTTTTCAGCGCCGGAAAAGGATCCAGCACCAGCACCCGCCCGAACGGCCGTAACGCCTCCGCCGCCCCCTTCCCGCACACAATGATATATTCTCCCGCCGCCAGCTTAACTCCCTCAACTACCTTAACTCTCTTAGCTTTATCCACTTCCTCCCCCACCACCCACTCCCACCCCCGCAGCTCCACCGTATCCGGGCCCGGATTGTGCCACTCCACGTACTCAAACTCCGGCAGGCCGACAGAGGGGGAGGGATCGAAGAGGAGTTCGGAGATGAGGAGTGGGTTTAGGGGCATGGGGGCGAAAGGGTGTGTGTGTGGGTGTGAGTGTTGGTGTGAGGGTGCGGGTGTGAGTGTGGGTGTGAGGGTGAGTTCTGGCTCAACCAGTTCAACCAGTTCAACCAGTTCAACCCCTTCAACCAATTCAACCCCTTCAACCAATTCAACCCCTTCAACCATTTCAACCCCAACTACCACCACCATCAGCATAATTATTCTTCTCATCTTGTCTATCTTTGTGCACTTTTTAATATAGATGCAGTAACTAACAAGAATTGGAGAAAAAACAGATGAAAATTGCAGTTGTTGGCGCTACGGGCCTGGTTGGCAGCAAGATGCTACAGGTATTGGAGGAACGGAATTTCCCGGTTACGGAACTGATCCCGGTGGCTTCGGAGAAGTCGGTCGGCAAAAAGATCATCTTCCGAAAACAGGAATATACGGTTGTCTCCATGCAGGATGCCATCAACAGGAAACCGGCTGTGGCCATTTTCTCAGCTGGCGGCAACACCTCGCTCGAGTGGGCGCCGAAATTTGCCGCCGCCGGAATCACTGTGATCGACAACTCCTCGGCCTGGCGGATGGACCCCTCAAAGAAGCTGGTCATCCCTGAAATCAATGCACATCTGCTTACCGTCGACGATAAAATCATTGCCAACCCCAACTGCTCCACCATCCAGATGCTGGTGGCCTTGGCACCCCTTCATCGGGCCTATAAGATTAAAAGACTGGTTATCAGCACATATCAATCGGTAACGGGCACGGGGGTTAAGGCGCTGAGGCAGCTCGAAGCGGAGGAGGTCGCTAGTGCGGCGCTGTCATCCCGGCGGATGCCGGGATCTCCATTGCCGGAGCCAGGAGATCCCGGCATTCGCCGGGATGACAACCCGGTACGGGCCGGCCTTAGCGCCGGCCCGGAGGTAAGCGTTCGTGCGTACCCCCACCAGATCCACCGCAACTGCATTCCGCAGTGCGATGTGTTCACCGATAACGGGTATACGAAGGAGGAGATGAAGATGGTGAATGAAACCCGTAAGATTCTTGGGGATGATTCGATCATGGCGACGGCAACCACGGTGCGCGTGCCGGTGGTAGGCGGCCACTCGGAGGCTGTTAATATCGAGTTTCATAACGAATACGATATCAACGATATACGAAAAATTTTATCCGAAGCTCCGGGCTGCATTGTGCAGGATGACCCGTCAAAATCGATCTATCCGATGGCCCTCACCGCCCACGAACGCGACGAGGTATTTGTCGGCCGCATCCGCCGCGACGAATCGCAGCCGAAAAGCCTGAATCTCTGGATTGTTTCCGATAACCTCCGCAAAGGCGCCGCAACGAATGCGGTGCAGATTGCGGAATACCTAATTAGCCAGAAATTGGTGTGATGCACTTGTCATCCCCGCGAAAGCGGGGATCGGTTCATTTGACTACCGCCCTTTATGGGTCGCGGTCCCCGCTTTCGCGGGGATGACAAGTGCTTTAGCCAAGGTGCGGTTAGGGGTCGCGGTCCCCGCTTGCGCGGGGATGACAAAGCTCCGAGGCCAAACCGGCCACTGGCAACCGGCAACCGGTTAAAACCTTTCGCGTAGTTCCTTCGTATTAAACCGACTCGCCCTCATCGTGTTGCACAGTACGATGATCGTACGCTGTTCGCCGGTTTCGCGGATGAAGTAGGTTCGGAACCCTTTCCACCAGCCGGTGTGATAGATCACCTTGTTCCAGGGCTCGGTGAAATCGAGCCGCCAGCCGAGACCGTAATTGTCGTTGATCCTGAGGTCTTTATGGTGGGGTGTAAAAGCTTCGTGCAGGGTGGCCTGGCTCACGGGTTTTCCGGCGTAGAGGGCCTGATCGAGCATCAGGAGATCAAAGGCCGAGCAGTAGACACCCTTATCGCCGACGACTCCGTTCATGAACGTATTCTCGGCCTCTCCGGTTCGTGAGATGTATCCAACCACCGGATTTGTGTTTACTGCACTCATGTTCTTGTTATAGATGCTGGCATCGCGCATGCCGCAGGGGATGAATATGCGCTTCCGTACAAAATCCTCGAATTTCATTCCCGATACCTGTTCCACGATATAGGCCAGCAGGGCATAATTGGTGTTTGAATAATTGTAGCGCCTGTCGGGAAGGTAGTAGGGCTTATACTGATTTTTGACCATCAGGTCAATCACATCGCGGTTCTTAAGCGGAATATCCTTGTTGTACCAGTCCTCCTCGGCAAAATACATATAGTTGGGAAGGCCGCTGCGATGGGTGAGCAGGTGACGGATGGTGATGCCGGGATAGGGCAGCTCGGGGATGTATTTCTGAACGGAGTCGTCGACGGAAAGCTTGCCGTCGTCCTTAAGAACCAGCACGGCCAGCGCAGTGATAGGCTTCGAAACGGATGCCAGCTGAAAGGCCGATGACATGGTTAGGGAGTCCTTCGTTTTCAGGTTGGCATATCCATAGGCTTTGCTGAAAACCACCTCTCCCTTTTCGGCAAACAGAACGGTGCCGTTGAATCCGGACTTGGCCAGCTTATCGAAATGGTGCCGCAGGCTGTCGGCCATTTTGGCCTTTTCACCGGTGAGTAGGGCAAATTTAGGAAAAACATCGGGGAAGGTCTCCTCCACGCCGCCTTCATTGGTCGTCGTCGGACTCTTGCATCCGGTGACCGTGAGGAAGGCCAGCGGCACCAGGAAGAGTGCTACCCGCAGGTATTGCCTAATAGAGGAAATCATTGTAGGGAAAACGCGATGCATGAATTTCTTTAACCTGCGCATAAAGCATTTCTTTTAACGCCTCGATATTTGTTTTGTTTTTGGCCGAAATAAAAATACAAGGATTATTGTTTTTTGCCATCCATGAATTCATTAAATCATCCAGACTGATATTTTCCTTTGTTGAGGGGGTCAGGTCGTCCTCCTCCTTTTCCACGTGCGAGAAGGCGTCCATCTTGTTAAACACCAGTATTACAGGCTTTTCAGCGCACTTGAGGTCGGCCAGGGTCTGGTTCACCACCTCGATCTGCTCCTCGAATCCCGCGTGCGAAATATCGACCACATGCACCAGCAGGTCCGATTCCCTCACCTCATCGAGCGTGCTTTTAAACGATTCCACCAGGTGATGGGGCAGTTTCCGGATAAAACCGACGGTATCGCTCAGGAGGAACGGAAGGTTTTCGATCACCACTTTGCGGGTGGTGGTATCGAGGGTGGCGAACAGCTTGTTCTCGGCAAAGACTTCGGATTTGCTGAGCATGTTCATCATCGTTGACTTACCGACGTTTGTATATCCCACCAGCGCAACGCGAACCAGTTTGCCCCGGTTCTGGCGCTGGGTCTGCATCTGCCGGTCGATGGCGTGCAGCTCTTCTTTTAATTTCGATATCCGGTCGCGGATCACGCGGCGGTCGGTCTCGATCTCCCGTTCCCCCGGGCCCCGCAATCCGATCCCCCCGCGCTGCCTTTCGAGGTGCGTCCAGAGGCCGGCCAGTCGGGGAAGCAGGTAAAGATACTGGGCGAGTTCCACCTGCACCTTGGCATAGGCTGTCTGGGCCCGTTTGGCAAAGATATCAAGGATCAGGTTGGTGCGGTCGAGCACCCGTACACCGATAGCCTTTTCGATATTCCGGAGCTGCGTGGGTGTCAGGTCATCATCGAAAATAACCATATCCACCTCATTCTCTTCTACATACAGCTGAATCTCCTCAAGCTTTCCCTTTCCGATCAGGGTTCCCGGGTTGGCATCATCCACCCGTTGCATAAACCGGTTCACCACCGTAGCCCCTGCCGTTTCCGCCAGGAACTCCAGCTCATCGAGGTAGTCCAGTACCGTCCGAAGGTCCTGCCGCTGGGTTATCACTCCTACTACAACTGCTGTTTCCACAATTTAACTCCTGTAATTAGAAATTGGCCTCCCGTTGGTCGGCTAATTGACCTCGCTGCGCTCGGCTAATTGGCGCTACGCGCTAATTAGTGAGGCGTAGCTGAACCAATTAGCCGACCAACGGGAGGCCAATTAGCCGAGCGCAGCGAGGTCAATTATAAAAAAGGCCGCTTCAAAGAAACGGCCTGGTATATCTTCAGCATTACGCTTATTGCAGAATAAATTTGACCGGTATCGAGAACGACACGTTAACCGGTTTGCCGCGCTGTTTGCCGGGTTCCCATTTCGGGGCGCCTTTGAGGGCTTTGATAACCTCTTCATCCAGGGAGGGATCTACTCCGCGGATGATGTTGATACCGGCGATTTCACCGCGGCGGTTAACCACGAAGCTTACATAGACGGTTCCGCTGATTCCGTTTTCCATGGCCAGCGGCGGATATTTGACCATCGTCTGGATATAGTTACGGAACTCTTCGATCTCTCCGCCCTGGAATTTCGGCATATCTTCAACGATCTGGAAAATCTGGGCATCTTCTTCTTCTTCGGCCTGGTTTCCGATCAAGCTTTCGATTTTGATAGCGTCGTTCTGGTTGGCATCGAAAGCATCGAAGTTCAGGTCATCGTTCAGCTTGATATCGTCATCAACGATTTTCAGGTCGATGATAATGGTTTTGGGCTTCGGAGGCTCCTGTTTCTGGAGCTCCTGGCGGGTGATGGGAACGATTTCCTCATCGCCCTGTGCATCCCGGATGGCCATAAGACTGTTCGTTTTCAGGTCTTCCTTGGTGTATTCGAATGCAGCCAGCGTAAAGATGAGTGCGATTACCAATCCAATCTCAGTGAAGAGTCCCTTCTTCGATTCGAGATTTGCCCGGTCTGTTTTCTTGCTGATCATCGGAGTAAAATTTGAGGTCCTAAAAGTAATAAAGAATCCTAAACAAAACAAAAGAAAAAAGCTTTCGGTTCGGGGTCCGGGGTGTAAGGCTCAGTGCTGTCTTCCCCGAACCTCATACCCCAAACCTTATACCCCTTACCCTATACCCAAAGTTACGTTGAAATGGTTGAATTGGTTGAATTGGTTGAAAGGGTTTAAGACCCGGATGTAAAAAAATTCGACCCGGTTGGGAGACCGAACCGAAAAAGCGCTATTTTAGCAGTCCGATTTTGGGGGCATAGCTCAGTTGGCTAGAGCGTTTGACTGGCAGTCAAGAGGTCAGGGGTTCGACTCCCCTTGTCTCCACGAATATTGGCAAGAAAATTTTCGCAAAAGCCTGCAAATCAACCACTTGCAGGCTTTTTCTTGTTCTACATATTATCTGTTAAATATTCCAGACACTATCCAGTCTTTCAGGTTGCCGGTAAAAATCTCTTTTACTGAATCTGCTACCTTTGAAGATTTTCCGCCCACCTTTCCCGCGTCACCCCGGCTGACTGGAATCCACTCCTTTGCGTCTTTGCGCCTCTGCGAGAAACAAAAAATCATTATCTTGTAGAATGAAAGCCAAGTGAAAAGTCCCCATATTTTTCACATAAATCCGGAATCATGAAAAAGAGGTTAATGGTTTTTGCAGCCATCCTGATCGGAAGCACTGCAATCTATGGGCAATGGGACTTAAAAAAAATGCAAAAACTACCCGTTGACAGCCTGAACGGAAGAATTTCCTTCCGTGAGGAGATAAGGGTTGTTCCGCCCGCAACCAAAATGGAACTGTTTTCCCGGGCCCTGGAATGGTTTAAACATGATTTTCCAGCCTCAACACATTGTGTCATTCTCCTTCAGGATCAGGAGAAAGGGGTGATTATTGCTAAAGCCCTGATTCATCATAGTTTTGGACCGGTTGATTCCCGTTTTCCGGGTTCTCCTGACAATCGTTACCTTCAACATGAATACATCGAATTCACGATTTCACTCCTTGTTTGGGAGGGTGGGTATACGTATGTTATGACTGATTTTATCCCCCTGAACGAGAAAGTTGGCAGTCAGATCGCCGCTCATGGTTTTCCGCCGAATCCAGACAATCATCCTGCGGAAGGGGTTGATTCCATAAGGTTGAAGCGAATAAAAGTTGGGGACTATAACGGGGTTTACGGGTTGATTGCTTCAGCTGCCGAAAACCGGATTACCAGTCTGAGAAGTGCAATGTGGGAATAAAGAATTAATTACAGTTCTTAAAATGGAGGGCTAAAAAATGAAACCGTTCAATTCGTTTCAGTTTTTCGGCCAATATTTATTAAATACCCGAATGCTGCCGCAGTAAAAAACATGATCAGACTATATATATTACTCCCTAAAATCCAGACCACTTACTAAGTTTAAAAGCGAAGAATAGTTTATCAAAAACAAAAAGAGCCAGCTAAAAATGGCTGCCGGAAGAGCGGTTTGATGATTAAGCCATGAAGGAACAAAAAAGCGGCTTTGCGTCTTGGCGTCTCTGCGAGAAACAAAAAACCAGGCTCCGGTCAACAAGTCACGATAATTGTAGTTGAAACAGTCGAACCCGGGACTCTCGAAAAAGTTTTTGTTGTAATGAAAGTATGCCTTAACTTTAGACTAATTGAGTTATTGAATTCTTTGACAAGTTCCAGTAAAAATGTTACTTTTTAGCCAGATAAAATCGAAATCCAATAAGCAATTGTTTCCTAATAAAACTATCTAGTTATGGAAAATCAAGTTTTAAAAGACAAACACGGTCACAAAATTGGCGAGATTAAAGAACAAAGTGGAAAACTCGTAATCTATGACAGTCATGGCCACAAAAAGGGCCATTATGACCCTAAAACCAATACAACGCATGATGATCACGGACACAAGACCGGATCTGGTAATCTATTAACTGCTCTGATATAGAACCTGCCACACAATAATTGAAACTGGTTGTTCATTATAAACGGCAGCGGTTGTAATTTTTAAAGGCGCGTCCATCGGCTATTCCATTACCTCATAAATTACCAGAGGGTGCGCTTTGTTCTTTAGCTTTACTTCACCCACTTTAACACATTTAAAAGAGTCCTTCACCATTTCATAAGATGATGCACTAATGATAATTTGACCGGGTTTAGCTACTGATTCAAGTCGTTGAGCTGTGTTAACCACATCTCCTATTACCGTATAATCAAATCGTTTTATGCTTGCAGAACCAATATTTCCAGATACCAATTCGCCGCTATTAATTCCGATGGTAACACTGGGCTTGAATGTGACGTTTTCTGAAAATGAAGGTAAATTTCCGACCTCTGTTCGAATAGACAAGCAGGCATCAATAGCCCTGTCAAGATGGTGATCGCCTCTGAAAACGGCCATAATAGCGTCCCCAATGAATTTGTCAATGAAGCCATCCTGTTCGATGATTTCTTTAACCATCACATCAAAGTAACTGTTCAATAGTTGAACAACGGTATCTGGTGTCTCATTTTCACTAATTGAAGTAAATCCACAAATATCAATAAAAACAACAGATGCTTCAATCGTTTCATTTGCCATGATCGACGATTCAAATTCACGGGTATCCATGAAGTTTAATACAGTTTCGTCGACATACATTTTAAGGATGTTATTCTCCTTAATGGCCTGTAAGGTTTTTTTTATGAAATCAACGTGTTTAATGGTTTTTTCGATGGTCAATTCCAGATCGTTAAAATCTACAGGTTTAGTGATAAAATCGAAAGCCCCCCGATTCATGGCAATCCTGATATTATCCATATCACCATAAGCTGAAACTATAACAGACTTTATCAAGCCGTGCTTTTCATTAAGTCTGGAAAGTAAGGTAAGACCATCCATTTCAGGCATGTTAATGTCGCTAAGTACAACATCAACATCTTTATGTTGCTCCAATTGTTCTAATGCATGGACACCATTTATAGCGAAAACAAATTCATAGCTATTTTCCCGTATTTTTTTGCGAAATTTCTGTTTGATCAAAATCTCAAGATCACTTTCGTCGTCAACCACAAGTATTTTTGTCATAATACAAAAGTTTTAATTTTTTCTTTTAGGGATATAAAATCAATTGGTTTGGCAAGAAAATCATCTGCACCTAAGTCCATCGCCCGTTTATAATTCTCATCATCCCCATAGGCTGTAATCATCATCACTACTGGTGGTGGAACATGGTTTTTTTGTTTGATCTCACTTAATAATTCCAAGCCACTCATTCCTGGCATATTAATATCAGAAAGAATCAACACTGCTTCATGTTGATAGTCTTTTAAGCAAGTCAGAGCTTCTTCGCCGGAGAATGCAAAAACGAAATCAATTTCACCATTTTTAATTTCTTTTCTGAACCGTTGTTGAAACAATGGTTGTATGTCTTTTTCGTCGTCAACTACTAATATTTTCATTTTCAATTTTATTTTTCAGTTAATACGATGATAAATTCTGTTCCTTCACCTTCTATCGTGTTCACTTTTAATTCTCCGCCATGCGCTTTGATGATATCATAACTCAAACTCAATCCTAATCCCGTTCCTTCACCTGTTGGTTTGGTTGTGAAAAAGGGCTGGAAAATTTTGTTTTTGATTTCTTCGGGAATGCCGTTGCCGTTATCCTTCACCTTGATTATTACTTTGCCATCTTCATTTTTTGTACTGACAATCACTGTTGGTTTATAGTTTTCAGGCTGTTGTGCTTTCTTGTCAGTAACCGCATAAAAAGCATTATTAATCAGATTTAGCAAAACCCGTCCCATATCCTGAGCAATTAGCTTAATTTTTGGTAATGATTCATCTAATTCTGTTTTAAAATCTGCATTAAAACTTTTGTCTTTTGCCCGTAATCCATGATAGGCAAGTCTTAAGTATTCATCCGCCAGGGCGTTGATGTCGGTTGGTTCTTTTACGCCAGTGCTGCTGCGGCTGTGTTGAAGCATTCCCTTTACAATGGCGTCGGCACGTTTTCCGTGGTGGTTTATCTTTTGTTCATTTTCTTTAATATCCTTCGCAATTGCTTTTACTTCATCATAATTACCTTTATCAGCTTCCTGTTCCAATTCATCAATCAATTCTGTATTTACTTCAGAGAAGTTGTTCACGAAGTTTAATGGATTCTGAATTTCGTGGGCTATTCCGGCGGTGAGTTCGCCCAACGACGCCATCTTTTCGGCCTGGATGAGCTGGGTCTGGGTTGTTTTTAGTTCGGTATATGCCTTTTCAATTTCGCGGGCTTGCAAAAGTTCCCGCTCACGCGATTTTTCGCGTTCCATTCTTATGGTTCTTTCTCTTTGGAATTTATGAACCTGCCATATGCCAATCAACATCAAAAACAAATAAAATGCATAAGCCCACCAGGTTTTCCACCAGGGCGGCAGGATGGTGATTCCCATACTGACACCTTCCATATTCCACACCCCAAAACTATTGGCTCCACGTACCCGGAAAGTATATTCACCTGGCGGAACATTAGTGTACGGGGAAGTTTCCCCACCACGCACATCATTACGCCATGCCTTGTCGTAGCCTTCGAGCATATATTGCAACTGAATGGTTGAAGCATCATAAAAATCGAAACAGGCAACCGAAAAAGTAAATAAATTCTGGTCGTGTGCCAATCGGATAGCTGCCTTTTGCCAGACCGGTTTCTCCAACAATTTAAGAACTGCAGATGAATTTTGATCGCCAAGCATTTGGAAGTTAGTTATTCGGATATCAGGTAACCGGGTATTTTTTTGTTGTAAAATCTGGTTGGGATAAAAGGCATGAAAACCCCCTTTCCGGCTGAAAAAAAGTTCCCCGTCATGTGCTGCATAGCCGCTATTGTAATGGTCATAGGCATTTCTGATACCGCTATTGGCATTATAAACCGACATTGTTTCAATCTCCGGGTCAAACTCGATGATCGAATTCTGATCGCTTAACCAAAATTTTCCATCTCCTGATTTTACCAGGGATAACAGGTAATTTGAAGGCAAAAGACTGTTGTTAGGATTAAACGATTTGAATGTTCCGGTGGCTGGATTTAACTTTTGAAATCCGTTTAACCAATCAACAAACCAGATGTTTCCGCCATTATCTTCAGTTATGTACGAGAGCATGCCAAGCTGCTTATTTGCTTTAAAAAATCGTTCTATTCTGTTCGTTTGCGGATTAATACGGTCTAAAAACAATGGATTAAATATGTCGCCAAACGGAGAACCTCCACCCACCCAAATATTTCCTTTTTCATCTTCATAAATAGACCCAACCAATTTTCCGCCAAGGCTGTTTGGATCGTTGGGATCGTGCGCATAGTTTACAACGTCACCTGTTGCCGGGTCGTAACGAAAAAGTCCGTGTTCCCAGCTCCCAAACCAGAAATGGCCGGAGCGGGCTTGTAAAACCTCCAAAAATAAACTTTGTGCTATTTCATCAGAAATTCCAGGTGGTTGAAAGAACTGGAAAACGGAAGTTTCGGAATTTCCACGAAATTGACCTCTGTCTGTTCCAACCCATATATATCCCTCCCTGTCCTCCATTAATCCATGAATCCTTGTAACCTGTTTCTGAGGATCGCCAATTTTAAAAACTGTTCTCGAACCTGTCCGGCGATCAATGCGTTCGAGAAAAACGGGATTTTCATGCCCTATCCATATATTGCCCGATCTGTCCTTTAAAATCCCATGAGAAACTGATCTTGATTCATCCTCTTTCATCGGAATGTTGAAAAAGGGAAACAGGTCGTCATACTGTTTGACTTTGAAAACTGTCTGACCATCGCCACCGGATGTAATCCACAGGGTTCCGTCATTTGTCTGATAGGTTTGCCAAAGGAAGTCGGTATTAAGGTTGCCCGTGCCGCTGCCCATTTTAAAATGCCGGTTGATCCCGGAAACCGGATCAAACAATTTAAGTCCGCCAGGGAAAGCGGTTATCCAGATTCTGCCTTCATCGTCTTCGAAAATTGAAGAAATATGCGTGGAAGAATCAGAAACAGCCGGAATGGGTCCGGGCTGCCACGGACCTGATAACTTTTCCGGGTTTAAAGGATCGTGGGTCAGCCTCTTGAAAGTGCCCTTTTCCCTGTCCATTAAATGTAAACCATCGCCAACAGTACCGATCCAAAAATTGCCTTTGCTGTCTTCCAGTATCGACCTGATTTTGTTGTTGATCAGGCTGGTGGAATCTTCCGGGGCATGCAGGTATCGCGTAAATGTTTCGTTTTCAGGATTATACCTGTTTAATCCGCCTTCGCTTGAATTTGTTTCCCATGGGAAACCCGTTCCAACCCACAGCGTACCCGTTTTATCGACATAAAGTGCCCTGACCCGGTTGTAAGAAAGTGAGTTCGGGTTTTCGGGATCGTGTTGAAAATGCTTAAACTTTCCGGTTTTAGGATCGTACCGGTCAAGCCCGAGCTCCCCTCCAATCCATATAAAACCCTGATGGTCCTCTGCAACACAACTTAATACATTGCCGCTCAGGGATTCGGGATTGTCCGGATCATGCTGGTATCTGGTAAAAATTCCCCGTTCGGGTTCGAAAGTAGTTAACGCTCCCTGCTGCCAGTGTGTCATCCAAAGCCGGCCTTTGGAATCAAGAAACAGAGACTCGATATAATCGTTTGACAATGAATTCGGATTATTGCCATCGTAGCGGTACGTAACAAAGTTTTGCCCATCGTAGCGTAATAGCCCTCCCTGCGTGGCAAACCAGAGGAAACCTGTTTTATCCTGTACCAATCCTTGTACCCTGTTTTCCTGCGTATCCCCGGGCAGTTTAAAAACCTCAAACCTGGGATTAAAATTCTGCACATCTGCGGCACTCCTTTGCTGTGCGAAGAGTTGTATGCAAATAAAAAGTGTAAACGTTACCAGAAGTATTTTCATAATTCGCCGTTTTTCAATGGTAATTGAATCATAAATGTTGACCCTTCCCCTTCCTTCGTCTCCACCTTCAACTCCCCTCCATGTGCTTTTACAATATCGTAACTCAAACTCAATCCTAATCCAGTTCCTTCTCCGGTGGGTTTGGTGGTAAAAAAGGGTTGGAAAACTTTTCCCAGAATATCATCAGGAATGCCATTACCGTTATCCTTCACCCGGATCTCAATATAGCTGCCAAGTTTTTTAGTACTGACGATCACAGTGGGTTTAAAGTGACCGTTCGCCGCTGCCAGGGCTTTGACGGACACCGCGTAAAATGCGTTGTTGATCAGGTTCAGCAATACCCTTCCTATATCCTGCGGAATGACACTGATCTTAGGCATGCTCGGGTCAAAATCCGTTTTAAAATCGGCATTGAAGGATTTGTCTTTGGCCCTGAGTCCATGATATGACAGGCGCAAGTACTCATCAGCGAGGTGATTGATATCGGTTGGCTCTTTCATTCCCGAGCTGCTCCGGCTGTGTTGCAGCATACCTTTTACAATGGCATCGGCACGTTTGCCATGGTGAAGAATTTTTTCAAGATTTTGTTTGATGTCGGATGCAATGACTTTTGCTACATCAATATCTCCCTTGTCCAATTCTTCATTCATCTCATCTACTAACTCATTGCTCACTTCCGAAAAATTATTCACGAAGTTTAATGGGTTTTGAATCTCATGAGCGATGCCGGCGGTGAGTTCTCCGAGGGAAGCCATCTTTTCGGATTGGATGAGCTGTGATTGGGTAGTTTTTAGCTGGTGATAAGCCTTTTCTATCTCTTTCGCCTGTTCAAGTTCCTTCTCTTTTGCCATTGCCCTTTCTTTTTCAAGGAGGCGCTTTCTCATGATCCGGTCTGACAAGAACACCAGGCATAAAAAGAGTAATCCATAAAATACATATGCCCACCATGTTCCCCACCAAGGAGGCAAAATGGTGATAGCAATTTTTTTCTCAGCCCATACCCCATAACTGTTTGCAACTTTTACCCGAAATACATATTTCCCCGGTGGAACATTGAAATAGTAAGCTCTATGTTCCGAATTTGCCCGATGCCAGATTTTATCGTAGTTTTCCAGCATAAACAGATGCCGGTTTCCTACAGGATTAGCATAATCTAAACCAGCAAAATCAAAGGAAAAAACATTCTGATCAAATCGTAACCGAATCTCTTTTACTTTTAACAGGCTTTCCTTTAAGGGACCAGATGATCCGGGTTTAACACTGTGATCTGCAAGGCTGAAGTTAGTTATAATAATCCCAGGTGCCTTTATGTTCCGTGTTAATTCAGCCGGATTAAATGCATAATAGCCATTACCATCTCCAAAATAAATTGCTCCATTTCGTCCTTTATAACCGGAACCCGGTTTGAATCCATTTTCATTACTTTTATTTTTTTCCGCATATAAACTGGTCTCATTTCGTTGAGGATTAATTCTGACAATTCCATTGGTTGTGGCTAACCACAGATAACTTTGGTTGTCTTCAACAATACATAATACTGAAGATATTTCAGCCTTTGTGTTTGAATCACTGTAAAGAATAAATTTGTCAGAACTAAGATCATATTTATAAAGCCCATCATTACTTCCAACCCACACTGTGCCCGACGAATCCTCATAGAGACAGTTGACATCCCATACGTTAAGATAGTTTTTAAATTCTCCGGTCTTTTCATTAAATAGATTTAGGCCTCCTCCCATCAAACTTCCAATCCATAACTTATCTGTTTTATCCCTGAGAATTGCGGTAATACTATTCTGTCCATACTTTGAAGTATCAACCGGATTAATCAAATAATTCGAATAATTTCCGGTTTTTAAATCCAGAAAATTTAAACCCCCAAATGTTCCTATCCATAATTTCTCATCCTTGTCTTCCAGTATAGCACTGATACCAGCATTGCTTATGCTTTTCTTGCTTTTTGCATCATTTTTATAGGTAGTTATTTTCCCATTTTTAGCATTCCACATGTATAAACCCCTCTGACCAATCAAAATGTTACCCTGATCATCGCCACTAATAACAGAGGTCCAATTATCTTTGATTACAGAAAGGTTTCTTTCATCGTCAGTCCAATTAACAATTTCATTATTTACATCCTTTCGAATAATTCCATTATCGGTAGCTAACCAAAGTATTCCACCCTGTTCCTGATAAAAGTAGTTTACAGCTCCGCTTGACGAAGTATAGTGAGGAATTTCCTTTCGCAATGGATCAATCCGGTAAAGGTTCCCCATTAATGTACTTATCCACAGTACCCCATCCCTTGATGAAAACGACCACCAGGCTGTACGGTCAGTAAAAGCACCGTCAACATCTTTTTCCGATTCAAAATGAGTTGTTTTTGTCGTTTTGGGATTGTAATAATTTATGCCGGATTCGGTGGTTCCAATCCATATTGCTCCGGCAGCGTCCTCCCTGATAAATGTGATGTGGTCTGTTTCCGGGAAATTTCTACTTATGGGCGGACGGCTTAACTTTTCAGGATGTTTGGGATCATATTGATGACGTGTAAATGTTCCTTTTGTTCTGTCCATAGTATGTAACCCGTCTCCCGCAGTTCCTATCCATAAGGTACCTTTACTGTCTTCAAAAATAGCCCTCACTTTATTGTTGATCAGACTATTAGGATCCCGGGGATCATGCATAAAGTGTGTAAACGTTTCTTCTTTTTTATTCATTCTATTCAGTCCGCCACGCTCCATATTATTTTTTGCTGCCCCATACACAGACCCAGTGCCAACCCAAAGTATTCCCTGCCTGTCTTCATAAATGGCTTCTACTTCATCGCTGCTAATACTTGTCGAATCACCGCGATTATTCCTGAAATGCTTAAATGTGCCGGATTTTTCATCATAGCGATCAAGACCCAATCCGGTGCCCACCCAAAGAATTCCTTCATGATCCAGCATTAGAACCGTTACCCAATCTCCACTCAGACTCCCCGGATCTTGTGGGTTATGGCGAAAATGTTTAAACAATCCCGTTGATGGATCGAACCGGTCAATTCCGGCCCCACTGGTGCCGATCCAGACAATACCCGTTGAATCTACACAAATCGTTTCCAGAACATCAGTTGCCGGTGAATTAGGGTCTAATGGATTGTTTTTATAGGTGGTCATTTGATAACCATCATACCGGCAAAGGCCTTTTTTTGTGGCCAGCCACATGTATCCATTCACATCCTGAGTAATGCCTGTCACATGTACGAATGTTTTACCATCAGGCGGTGGAATTTTATTAAAGAAGATTTGCTGGCTATCTGCCTGGTAAGTCGAAGCCACCAGGAATATCAAAATCCCAAAAAAATATTTGAATAGATTTTTCATTGTTTCAAATTGTTTGAATCGCAGGTAATAGAATAATAAACTCCGTGTCCTTTCCCGGGTTTTAAGTCAACTTTTAACTCCCCGCTATGAGCTTAACAATATTGTCGTGAATAAGTTAAAAAAGTGTCAAAATTGGGTGGCCCAAGAAACCTGCCGGAAGAGCCCTTTCATGATTAAGCCACGAGGGAACAAAAGAGCGGCTTTGCGTCTTCGCGGCTTCGCGAGAAAGAAAAACCAGCCCCGGCCAGCTCAGCCCGGGAAATGAATGCCAAGTGAGAAGTGCAATGTGGGAATAATATAACTTTTTTGAAAAAATGTATAACACCTGACAGACTAAAGGAGTTTAAATTTGGTTTCAGGATTTTCATTTTAATTGAAAGTATACCTTTGAAAGGGAATAAAGGATTAATTATAGTTCTTAAAATGGAGGGCTAAAAAATGAAACCGTTCAATAGAAAGCTGGTTTATTTTTTCATTTCGTTGATTACAATAATCAACTTCGATGTTGCTTGCGCTCAGAAAGCGAAAGTTGTTTCTTCTTATGGGCCGGTCAACCAGGATGCAGGCTTTGATCAAATTAAAGCTGAACGGATGAAGGTAAAAGCTGATCGTGCAAAAGAACACAATGATCTGCTTAATGCCCGGTACGATCTATCAAAAAAAACATCCCCGGATGTTGTCATGTCGGGAGGGAAACACATACCCGTGGGCCCCACTGCTAAACTTCAAGACAATAATTGGGCAGATCTGGATAAGTTAACGCCTGAGCAAATAAAAACCAAGGGCATCTTTCCTTACAAACCACTCCCATTTGCGGATCATGCAGAAGGCGGCATGCTTTTCCCCCTGATGATTACTGATTCGCTTCCGCGGCTTGTTCGTTTCGATTTGGATTTTGATCTTCCGGAGCATATTCTGCCTGATCGGGCACCTCCCATTTATCTGACCACGCGTCCCGATTTGGGTGATGTATCGCAAGGCCGGTTAATTACCATCGATAATTACTACGAAATTTTTAATGGACTTTTAAATCCAAAACAACTTGAAGGATTGCGGTTGCTGGTCACCCAGTTTCCACAACAGCAGTTCAATGCTACCGAAGACCGGCGAACCGACCGGCCCAGCCTGGGTGTCACCTGTTTCGATTGCCATGTCAACGGTCACACCAACGGTGCGAACCACCTGGTTGGGGACATCAGGCCACAGGAGTTCAGACACCGGATTGAAACTCCGTCTTTGCGGGGAGTAAGTATTCAGCGGCTCTTCGGTTCGCAACGAGGACTTAAATCAGTTGAAGATTTCACCGAATTCGAACAACGGGCAGCCTACTTTGATGGCGATCATGTAATGGCAGCAAAAAAGGGAGTTAACATTCTTGATCGTGGTTCGCAAGTTCATTTTATGGCCGAATTCATGGCGATATTAGATTTCCCGCCAACAGAAAAGCTTAATATTTATGGTGAATTGGATAAAACCAAAGCAACTGCGTCAGAATTGCAGGGAGAAGCAATTTTTAATGGCAAAGGCCGCTGTGTTTCATGTCACCCTGCCCCCTATTATACCGATAATAACATGCACAATTTAAAGGCGGAACGATTCTATAAACAGGAAATGGTTAATGGAATGATGATGGCGCATGATGGTATGATTAAAACTTTTCCTTTAAGAGGCATCAAAGACTCGCCTCCCTATTTGCACGATGGCAGATGTTTTACTTTGGAAGATGTTGTTGAATACTTCAACCTCGTTCAGGAATTACGACTGACAGCACAGGAAAAAGCAAGTTTGGTCGCATTCATGCGCGTGTTGTAGAAAATAAGCACGCATCGTTTTTAAGTTCGGTTTTCAGACAATCTAAATTGCCTGACTAGTCGTTTTCAGTTTTTCGGCCAATATTTATTAAATATCCGAATGCTGCCGCCGTAAAAAACATGATCAGGCTATATATGACAGGAGTTATGCTCATAATGCTGCTCCCGATAACGGTAAGTGCAATGTAAATGGCAAGCGTACCGTTGTGTATTCCTATCTCAAATGCAATGGATATGGCTTGTTTTTTCCGGAGTCGGAAAAATCGGGGAATAAAATAACCAAGCGTCATACCGATCAGGTTGAAGATTGGCGGTAGGACCTCCCGGTGAGGCTGCAAGGAGCATTAACCCAACCGCCAGCTCCGGTGCAAGCCCAAAACCTTTTGCGAGGAAAAAGCAGATAAAAGGTAAAATGAGCATCTGGCAGGCAAGGCCAATAAATACTGCCTTCGGGTAAACAACCACCCTTTAAAAATCGGCTATTGTAAGTGAGAGTTGAAAAAACGGATATGATGACCCGTTCCGGCCGTTCGAGGTTGACCAGTTCAGAGGGTGACTTTTTGATCAAAAGTCCGATACAGCTTAAAGCTTAATGAATCACATAGTTTGGTGATTAGTTTGCAGCGGCGCCGAATGTTTATCATTTTCGACGCGAGGCGGTCAAAACTGTCCGGCACAGGCTGATTTTGTGATCGGCGTATCCATAAACTGGAAACGCCGATCACAAAATCAGCCTTTGCCGGACAGGAATGACCACTTTCAGCCGAACATCTTAAACAAAGGCCGCCGACGCAAATTGCCCGCACTAATCATAGTAGCGATAAGACTATTGGCTGCATTGGAAAATTGGTCAAGAAGACAGTGTTTTAATGGGTCACCTTCAATCGGCGAAGACTGATCAAGATATCCGTTTCTTCCAGTATGACCGCTGGAAGCGGAAATATCTGGAGGATGGCAGGGAAGGTTTATAAAGCAAGTATAAACGGATCAATCCGGCCGTTCGTGAAATGAACCTGATACCGGGAGAAATATTTGGTTCGTTGTGTGTTTTTTCGTAACTTTTTGGGAATAAAAATTACAAATTATGAAAAGATTAGTTTTCCTGATGATCTGCACTTTGGTATTTATCTCCTGTAATAAAGATCAGGACAAACTACCGCAGAGCGGAACCTGGACAGTTAATACTGAATTTGGCAGTTTTGTTTTTATCGTGGATGGTAATGGTGCTTACATCACAGAAATAGGCCTAACACATTCGAATTGGTCATGTGGTGGGGTTACTCTGGGCGGAACGGTCACAATCTCCTCAGATCCCGGATGGATTATTACCAACAGCCATTTTACCATCGAAACAACCATCGGCCCCAGTTCGGAACACCATACGGTCATTATTACCGGGACGTTCAGTACAAATGGCAGGGAGGCCTCCGGAACCTGGGAGGAGACATTATTCGGATCAACCTGCAGCGGGAGCTGGGAAGGAAGCTATTAATATATAAGTTCCTACCTATCTGATTATTATTGGAGTTTGGCTCTGGCCTTAACCGGTAACCGGTAACCGGCAAACGAAAAACCGTGCCATTTTCTTACTTTTATCCTATTCAATTATTCGTATGACAGATATACAATCCCTTACAGATTTTCTGATTGAATTTCGTGATGAGCGACACTGGGCGCAGTTTCATAACTCCAAGGACCTGGCTATTGCGCTGTCAATAGAAGCAGCGGAGTTGAACGAGATTTTTCTATGGAAGAAGGCTGAGGAAGTGGAGGAGGTGGAAAAGGTTGAGCAGCAAAAGATTGCCGATGAGCTGGCAGACGTACTGGTTTATGCCCTGATGTTTGCACATCGCAACGGCCTCGACGTGGAAACGATCATCAGGGAAAAGATGAAGAAAAACGGCGAAAAATACCCCGTTGACAAGGCGAAAGGAAAAGCAACGAAGTATGACCAGTTATGAAGTTTAAACGTTGAGGCTCCAGCGCAGAGTGTTGAATGTTGAAAATTAGATCCAAATAACCCTCCGGCCCTAACTGGCAACCGGCAACCAGAAAACTAGTAACCAAAAACGTGCTCATCTACCAAAACCCCTCCGAACAGTTCGTTGAAGACGTTATGCTCAACCGCATTGCGGATATGATGCAGGAGCGGTTTGTTGCCTATACCGGGCACAAGGCATCGGCTGGAGAGTACCACTCATGGCAGAATTCGCTGTCGAGGGTGCGGGATGTTATTGAGATTGCCGGCATCCGGATGAACAGTTTTGTGAGTCTGGAGTACCAGGTGCCGTATAACGACAGTCGCATCGACTGCCTGATCTTCGGGAAAGATGCAGGCGGATCATCGAATGTGGTGCTGATCGAGCTGAAGCAGTGGGAGCAGGTGACTGCCACGGAGAATGAAGGAAATTTCGTAGAGACTTTTGTCGGCGGGAATACCCGGTTGGTAGCGCATCCGTCTCAACAGACCGAAGGGTATCACAATTACCTGATGAACTTCGTGGAGGAGTTCGAGAACGAGCCGCCTATCCGCCTCACCAGCATGGCCTATTGTCACAATTACAGCCGGCATCCCGATGATGCCGGACTCTTTGCGCCCCAATACCGGGAGGTGATCAGCCGCTATCCGGTGTTCTGCAAGGAAGATGTACAGGTGCTCGCAGATCGCCTGCGTGGGCTGCTGCAGTACGGGGAGGGCACCGCTATTTTCAACCGCTTCATGCAGAGCCGTATCCGGCCGGGCAAGAAGCTGCTGGATCATGCCCATAAGGTGATCACGAACGATGAGGTATTTTCCCTTCTCAACGAGCAGCTGGTTGCCAAGAACCTGATCCTGTCGAAGATCAGGCGGTCCGACCGGTCTCGTACCAAATCCGTGGTGATCGTCCATGGCGGTCCGGGTACCGGCAAATCGGTTATTGCGCTTAACCTGCTCGCCGAGGCGGCCGGGAGAGGCAAGAACGTGAGCTATGCCTGCAAGTCAAAATCCTTTCTCGAAGGGCTCAAAAAGATGGTGGGGGCTCATGCCGGGTTGTTGTTCAATAATTTATACCGATTTGTACCGAACAAGACGAAAGAAAATCAGTATGACCTGATATTGGTCGATGAGGCTCACCGGATACAGGAATCATCGAACTTTCAATACACCCGGGCGGAGGATCGTACCACCATGCCCCAGATCGAACAGCTCATCCGGAGCGCCCGCACATCGGTCTTCTTCATTGACGATCTGCAGTCGGTAAGAACTCAGGAGGTGGGCAACACTTACATGATCCGTCAGTTTGCACAAAAACTGAATGCCCATGTGGAATCAGTAAAACTTGAATCTCAGTTCCGATGCATGGGCTCCAATGACTACCTGATGTGGGTGGAATCAATCCTGGGTCTCAGCGATTCAGCTCCACGTAACCTTGCCAAAGATGATCGTTTCGATTTCAGGATATTCGACACCCCGCAGGCACTGTATGATGTGATCCGCCAGAAAGAATCCGAAAAGCCCAACTCTGCCCGTCTGGTTGCCGGCTACTGCTGGCCCTGGAGCGATCCCAATCCCGATGGCACCCTGGTGAACGACGTGGTCATCGGCAACTTCGCCATGCCCTGGGAAGCCAAGGAAGGCAAACGCGTAGCCCCCGGTATTCCGTTCTGGTACCAATGGGCCTACCATCCCGGCGGCATCAACCAGGTTGGCTGCATATACACTGCCCAGGGCTTTGAATTCGAATACATCGGGGTCATCATCGGACCTGATCTTCGTTATGATCCTGATACTGAATCATTGTTTGGAGATCCCTCAAAAACGTTTGATCCAACGCTTAAACGAGATAAGAAAGGCTTTGATCAATTTGTGAAAAACATATACCGCGTGCTGCTGACTAGGGGGCTGAGGGGGTGCTATGTTTATTTTGTGGATAAGGAGGTGGAGGAATTCGTAAGATCCAAAATCAATTCCAATGAATAAAAACACATTTTTTTTGATCATTCTTATTTGCTTCGGCTTTTCAGGCTGTAACCCGAGGTCTGATTCACCGGGAAATCTGAAGAAAATTGACATGAACCAGGCTTTTAATCTGACGAAAAGTGTCAAATTAAGTGATCTGGTGAAATCAGTTGAAATAGTTCAGTTTTATCCTCCGGAGGATACTTACTTTGTGAATGCCCGGAGCTTTGCAGTCGGGAAAAAATTTATTTTGATTGCTGATGACAGAGGCGGAGGCAGCAGTAACGTTATTCTTTGCGAACGCAGCGGAAAATTTGTTACAACCATTGGCAGGAGCGGAAAAGGTCCCGGAGAATTCCTGAGTGCCTGGCTGGTGCTGATGGATCCCTCGGAGTGCTTTGTTTACGTTGCCGATGACCGGAGCAGCAAACTGATCAAGTATTCGGTTTCCGGCACCTTCATCAGGGAGCGAAAAATAGAAGAATTGGCGGACCGATTCATTCTAGATGAGGCCCGATTTATCAGCAAGAATGAATTTGTGCTGGTGCCCCGACGGCCGGTGAGGGGGATCGATGGGTTTGCCTCCATGCTGGTTTACGATCTGGATCTGAATCCAACCGGAAAAATACTTCCGAGAGCCAACGATAAAAACCTCCCCCTGTTCAATAATTCGTACCAGGTTCTTGGGGCGGGCCCCGACAGAACTTTCTACTGGGAGCCCTGGTTCGATACGCTCTATACCGTCAATCCCGATCACAGCACGGAAGCCACACATATCATCGGCTGGTCGAAAGAGGGTCCGACGTTTGACTATATGTCGAGCTTCACCTATAAATTACCGCCCGAGCAACAATATCCGATCAATTTTATCATTTCCATAAAAGAATCCTCCAAATATCTCTTCCTGTCCGGCTCATCCCATCAGAAAGGGTTCTCGGCCGCCTATGACAAGAAAACCGAGGAAGTATTCCTTCTTTCCGATTTGCTGGAGTGCGACACATCGTCCCGTTCAAAATATGCCGTAATCCAAAACGACCTGTTTGGCTTCGACCCGATCTATATTCAATCTTTTGAACAACCGGCCAATCGTTACGTTTCATGGTTGCGCCTGGGATGGACTGCATCATCATTTGATCTGGAATGCATCCGGTCCCGATCCGTTAAATTCCCCGAAATCCGCGACCGGCTGATCGAGCTCACCCAATCGCCCGATGTGGACAACAATTTGGTGCTGGTGCTGATGGAGGCGAAGTGAGAAAAAATTCAATGATAAGATTCATACGCTACATCCTGCTGCCGTGCCTGCTGGCATTTGCAAATAGTGGCCTCAAGGCTTTGGTGAATGACAACACCCTGACATTGGAAAATGACCAATTACGGGTGAGAGTCGATTCCCGGTCGGGGGCAATAAGCTCATTTTATGTAAAGGCGTTGGAGTGTGAGATGATCGGAGAACCTGCATTGATTACCAATTTCAGGATCAGCCTGCCGGTCAGGGATTATCTGGCAAATTATATCGATGGTATGCAGCAAACACCTGAATCGGTGGTCAAAAAGGGGAATTCAGTTGTGGTGAAATTCTCGGGCATGTCGTCGGATCGGGGAGTCTTTCCGGTCGATTTGTCGTATACCATCACGTTATATCCGGATTATGTCGGTTTCACTTCGCGGCTGACAAACCATTCCGACCAGCCGGTGGCTGAATTCTGGTTTCCCCGGCTTGGCGGCTGGACTCAATTCGGCAATCACCGTGATGCCTTGCTGGCCACTCCCAACTATAACCAGAATTCGCGGCATTCGGTCTCCCTTTTCCGGAACTACCCGGGAACAAGGGCGCTCGGCTCCGAGGCGGCTGAATGGTACCAACCCTATCCCGGAATGGTGATGCCCTGGTGGGATCTTTATGATGCAAAAGCGGATCTGGGGCTCTACCTGGGATATCACGATCCACAGTTCCGGCTCAGCACGTGGCATACCTACCTGGCGCCAGATGTAAGCGGGGAGCGAGATTCCTGGTTGTCGGCAGCCCGGTCGGGCGGAAAGCCCGTCGGATTGGTTTTCTCGCACGTCAGGTACCCCTTCATTCAGAATGGCGAATCGCTCGAATCCGGCGAATTCATTATACGGATTCACAAGGGCAACTGGCACGAAGGCTCGATGTTTTATCGGAAATGGTTCCTGGATCATTTCCCTCTCGACAATTCGGACAGCTGGTTGCGGAAGGAATCCTCCTGGTTTACCTCGATTTTATATCAGCCTGAAGATAAGGTTATTGCCAATTTTGAGACCTATCTGAAGTGGACACAGGATGCCAGGAAATCAGGCATCAGGTGCTTCGAACTGATCGGTTGGAACAACGGTGGACTCGAGCGGAACTATCCTATGTACACACCCGAAGAGAAGCTGGGGGGCAAGGCAGGGTTCCGGGACCTTTTGCAAACCATCGAAAAAGAAGGTGGCAAATGTTTGGTTTTCAACAATTACAACATCCTCGATCAAAATACCGACTGGTACCGGTCGGAGCTGTATAAATATCAGCAGCAGGATCAGTTTGGGAAACAGGGTATCTGGATGGGATGGGGCGAAAGCACCCTGCTCGCACGGTCATCCATGAGCGTGCGGTATCATGTGCGGTCCTCGATCACACCCGAACTCGAAAAAATTCTTGCCGACCAGTTTCTGGAACTCGTGCGGGATGGAGCCGACGGATTCCAGATTGATAAATTGTGCGTGGCGGCCGCGTTGGATTTCAATCCCCTGAGTCCGATGAAACCCGATCTGGCGCTATGCCAGGGACTGGTTGATGCGATCGGAAGGCTCTACGACCAGTGCCGGGCCCTCAACCCGAATTTCCGTATGGCTTCTGAATTCGGGTACGACCGCCTGTTGCCCTATTTCGATGTTTCCTATCGTTGTTCCTCCCGCAACGAGATATCGGCCTTGAGGTATGTGTTTCCGGAATGGACCTCCTGCAACCATATCAGCACACCCAGGGATTTTATGGGGGTGAATGGGGCGGTACTCACCGGCGCCGTAATTGTAGTGGAACCGGAAAGCTACCAGGGTTCGCTCGACCAGCCTGTTTATCAGGATCTTGCCAATTACATCAAGGAAATCAACCGGATCAGGGGTGACCTGGCTCCACTGATCTTTACCGGTAAATACTACGATGATCAGGGTGCCACTCTGCGGGAACTCCCTGGAAACAGCCTCAATAACCTGATCTTCAAGGTGCATGGAAACACAGCGAATACTCAAAAGGCCATTGTGGTGGTTAACCGTGCAGCCACTCCGGTTGAATATACCTGGACATTCACGCATTCAAAAGTCAGCAAGGCCCTGTTATACAGTCCGTTTCATGCCCCTGTTGAGGTGTTGTCCGGACAAACAGTGAAGATTGCCGGCGATGGTCTGCATATACTGGCAGAGATGCCACGAAAGCCCCTGTGAACGTGAGAAAGGTTGAAATAAAATGCTACAAATCAGCAATAATACCACTATAGCCCCTACCAATCGGAATTGAAAATCCATTTAACTCAACTGTTTCAGTATTGTATGATTCGATCTTACTTAATGAAATTATAAAAGACCGGTGAATCCGTTTGAATAGATTTGCAGGTAAAAAACTCTCGATTTCATGAGTACTTATCTTTGAAATGTATTCCTTTTTTATTGTAACGATTTTAATGTATTCGCGCTGACTTTCAATATAAACAATTTCAGAAAATAAAATTTTCACCTTCTTTTTTTGAACATTCAGAAAAATAAAATCTTTTCTGTCCTCGTTTTCATTAATTTTCCGTATTTCGCTTTGCGCTGTTTTCACCTTATTCACCGCTACCAAAAATCGTTCTAACGCAAATGGCTTCAACAGGTAATCTGTTACGTTCAAATCAAAACCTTCTACAGCGTATTGATGATAAGCGGTTGTAATAATTACAGCAGGCGGATGTAAAAGTGTTTTTAAAAAAGCCATGCCTTTTAATTTTGGCAAATGAATATCTAAAAAAATAAGTTCGGTAGAATTATCCCGCAAGTATTCAATTGCCAGTATGGCATCTTTAAATATTCCTTGCAATTCCAGAAACGGTACCTGCAAAATGTAATCCGATAAAACTTTTGCTGCTAATGGCTCATCCTCTATTACAATACACCTTATTTTAGACATGGCTTGCAAGATTAATTATTAAGGTAGCGGTAAAAATTGATTCCTCTTGCTGAACAGATAAATTGCAATCTGTGTATAACAATTCAAGTTGCCGCCTAAGGTTGGAAAGGCCAATATTTTCTTTTACACTTCCTTCCCCGGAAAATTCTTCCGTAGAATTTTTTACAACAAATGTTAACCGTTCCTTTTTTATCGAAAGAAGAATTTCGATAAATGGAAGTTTTCGTGTTTCAGAAACACCATGTTTGAACGCATTTTCAACTAATGGAATAAGCAGCAATGGCGGTAACAGTTGTTTTAAATCATCAATATCAGTTTGAAAATTGACACGTAATGTATCATCGTAGCGCAGCTTTTCAAGTGCAATGTAATCATTAATTATTTTCAATTCCTGCTCTATATACATATACTCTCCACTGGTTTCATACAGCATATAACGCAAGATATCCGACAGACGCAGAATTGATTCCGGAGTAAGGTCAGACTTATCCCTTGCCAATGAATAGATATTGTTTAACGTATTGAATAAAAAATGCGGGTTCGTTTGCGATTTGAGATAGTTTAATTCTGCTTCCTTCATTTCAAGCCGCAGTTGTTGTGCAGTTTTTCTTAATTTGAAATTGTCATAAAAAAGTTTTGCAAGCCCAAAAAAGAAAAGTGCAGTAATCCCGCCCTGGGCTTGATAAAAGACGTCCTCCATAATATAATTAAAGGCTCCACCAGGACTTAATGTAACTTGCCTTAAAGATGTATAAATATGTAACAGCAGTCCAAGAGATTTCCAGCCATACATACCCCATGAAACCAATATAAATTGTAGCGCTATAAGGAGAATTCCGATCAGGATATTGGAAAGAATGATTGACCTTTTCTTTACTATAAAAGGGAGGCTGTACTCGTAGAAAATAAAGTTAGTAAGAACGATATAAAAAACCCGCCAGATTTCATTCAATGATTGTTGAACAAATACTTCGGAATGATTTGCTAAACTATTCAAGATCCATAGCAATAACCAAACGGCCCCTATCCATAGGTAAAACTTAAATCGCTCTTTATTGATTGATATGCTCATCTACTTAACTTATATTAGGGTATTTCATATGCTGGAGTAAATCCGATTTTCTTCATTCTGAACGATACAATTTACTCATTTCATCAATTTTAAGCCCCGATTTTATCAACTCAGTATATTTTGTAGTATAAATCCAATCATCAAAGAATATAGAAAGCTTAACAGCTGATACCTTTTTAGCTGTTGCTACAAATTCGTCCGTTGTAGCTCCATTTGAGTAATAATCAGAATAATAAGAATGAATACATTTGTTGAAATCGTTTTCTCCCATAACCTGATAGAGTACCTGGAACATGATCATTCCCACTTCATAAGAGTAGGATTCAATTCCCATTTTGCCGAAATCAATTAATGGTGTTACCCTAAGCAAACTGTCACTTTCTATTTCCTTTTTTATCAGTTTTAAATACCAATCAGATACATAATCCAGGTAAAGACGATTTTCAAGTTTTTCTATAGTCAGATATTCAACAAAAGTTGCCAATCCTTCATTCCATCTTGAGTAATACTGATCGTTAGAATTTACATTCCAAAGATGTGATACTTCGTGATACAGTTGCCGCATTTGAGTGGAATCATTAAAAGCATCTGCTGATTGTAAAATACATGTTTCATCTGCCTGAGAACCATAACCACTTGGTATTTCGATAACTGAAAAAACTTTACTCTCTATTAATTTGCCCCACCATTCAGTGTACAGGTTTAAAGTTCGCTGTGCATATTTAAAAACTGTTTCAGCTCCTGCTGAATCCTGCTCAAGGTAATAAATCTTTAATAAAGGGGTTTCTAAAACCTTATATTTCCCAATAGCAATATCCATGCGCCATGCAAGTTTGGTATTCCGGTATGTATAAACGCAGTATCCGTCTTTAGTTTCTTTACTTATTAATGCGCCTCCATTTACTGCAACTAATGAATCGGGCACATGAATTTTTATTTCATAATTAAAACTTGGAGCAAAACCTGCTAACCTGTTTATCTTTTCTGATGGATAACCTAATTCAGGATATGCTTTGCAATCAGGACGGAGAATAGTAAACTCAGGGTCTATTTTATCTCTTACGTAACCCATTCCTGTTTCTGTATAACCAAAAAGATAGCCTTGATATTCTATAGTCAATTTACAGGAATCTCCTTTTGGCAAATGTCTGGCAGGTATCACTTCTATATAGTTTACCTGATATTTTTCCCAGTCTTCAAATGACACTACCTTTTGCGTATAAGATAAGGGAGTGCCTGTTTCATCTTTTATTGATGTAACTCTCATCAACCGGTAGAGAAGTAAAGGAATAATTTTGCTCTCTTCAGCAGTGGTATTCATCACTGTCATACTGCATGTAGATACTATTTTCCCGTTCTCATAATCCAAATGTATATCTAAATTATAGTTAATAGTCTTTAACTGCTGATTTTGTTCTAAATTACTTTGAGCATTTGATTTTGTTACCACAGTAACCAAAACGAATAAAAAAATAGCAATTATTCGTTTCCGTTTCAAATTTTGAAAGAAAATAAATATGGAGGAAATAATTTGTTTTAGTATTGCAAAGCATAAACGGCTTATGAAAGCTAAGGAAAACCAAAGTGTTTTTTTCATAATGGCCTTTTTTTATTTAGTTAATATTTAAAAATTCTGTTAATGAACGGAGTTCCTTCGAATATAAGAATACAGCCCCCCCCACTTTTATCTAGATTTCAAAAATTCTAAAAGTCCATGATGCAGATGATTTTCACCATCCCACACTACAGTATTGTAGCCATCTAAGAATTCATCTGGATTTTCTTCCCTAAAAGTTATTGACCTGACACTTTTAGGCAAAGCTTCACTGATATGTCTATCTGTTCCACCTCGCACAGTAGAAAACTTATCACCCCAAATTTCAATATAAAGTGGTTCAACAAGATTCGTATTAGTTAATTCTAATTGAGACAAAGCTTTTTCATTTTTAAGTATGTTTTTTACTGCTGTGGTTTTCGATACTCCTTTTATTGTGAAATCAATCGCAAAGACTCCAGCTAATCTTGGGGTAATAGGCAGGTTTTCTTTGCTCAATAATTTCTCTGCTCTTTCTAGTATTGGGATTCTTAAATCATATGAACTATAAGTTTTAGGTTTTTTGAGTTCTAATTGATTTGCTTTATCAGGCTGAAGATCATATCCATTAACTACCTCAAATGTGATTTGAGGTCCTCTATCCTCGAGCATAATAGCCAAGGGATTTTCATTTGATTTTTTCTTAAATTCCAAAATAGGCATTGTATCAAAAACATCTAATTTAAATTCTGATACTAATTGTTGAATTATTTCTCTCCACTTTTTCTTTTGCAACTCATTCATAGAATTGTCGTAAATACTATAATATGATTCTTTTTCCAAGTTTCCTGCCTCATCAAATCCCCATACTTCTGAGCCACTACAATGACCTATGATCATTCCTTTTCTTAATTCAGGTTTAATGTGATCAACAATTCTCCACTTAATACTTTTGACACTTTGACCAGAAATCAGAAATAAAACTTTACCTTCTGCAAGAAGTTTTTCTAATTCTCGTAGCATTTCAGTTTCTGCTTTAACATACAGATCTGCTATAGTTTCATCTACATCAGAAATAATTAGTTTTACATCATTATTGAATTTTGTCGTGGTCATAATATTTATCAAATGAATAGGTCTTATAAATGTTTTTAAAAGAAGGGGTCTTTTATAAAAATAAGAAAGTCTTTTTTGAACTGCGTATAACGGTTTGCAAATATGCTGTTACCTGCTGACACTCTCTTCGTTCATTGTAATTACTCTTGTTAAACCTTCTGTCGATATTTTTATTTTTGTATAATGTTTTTCAGCTTGTTGTTCTGTTGGAAACCATTTTCTGTTTGTTTCAACAATTATAAATAAACCATTGTCGTTGCCTAAAGTAACAAACTTTTCACTTTTAGAACCTTTCGCACAAAAGTATAAGTTATTTTCTTCAACTAATTTGTCTGCAAGTTTTATTGGTTCGTCCGCTACTATTCCGATTTCACTTATAGATTGAATGGATGAAATGCTGAAGGGTTTGTCTGAATCGTTGTCAAGGTCAAATCGTGCGATGAATTCCAAAATATTTCCATTGTTGTCGAAAAAATAAATTGCCTTTGCATTCCAACTTTCAAAGTTCACAACTATTGCATTGTCTGCATTTTTAATAAGGTCAAGTTTTGCAGATGTCCATATTATTGCTTCGTCAAGCTTATTGTATGGAATATTAAATGCAAAATGATATTTCGGATTTAATTTAACTGATTCTATAAAAGTTAAAGTTGATTGTCCAGCTAAAAACGAAATTGAGTCCTGTCCTTTGCTTGCCAACTGTAGCCCCAAAATGTCAGAATAAAAGATTTCTGTTTCTACAAGGTCGTCTGTCTGTATTTCTATTTCTAATATGTTCATTGTCTATTGTTTGTTGTGTTGTTCGCTATGCTTGCAGCTTTACGTTGTGACTTGTCGATCGCGTTGGTTGTCATTTCAGTTCCTCCTATTCTATTCAATTTTTCTTGTTTTTTTAAAGCTTGCTACGAATGACGATTTTATGAATAGGTTTAACATTTAAGCGTTAAATTATATATTTTTTATAATCACCCAAAACTTTCAAAGTAAAGAGTTCACCATGGATAGGCTCGCAATGATTTTACAAACTGTTGAATACGAGTTCGTCATTGCTTTTCGATTGTTGGTATATTATTTTTTGCACCCATGATCAAAAGCCACAACATGAATGCAACTTCTCCGATCTCGACCGGCAATGCTAACGGGCTGTTAAAAACCATATCCTTGTATTGAGGCATCATAATGCTCGTAAAGCATAAGGCTAAATAGAAGAAGCCGGTGATGATCAGCCAGACCCCCAGAAAGCGGGGAAGGAAGCGGGACCTGTAGATTAGGATTCCTAAGGGGAACAGCCAAAGCCCCCAGAATGATTCTAATACCAAAACTCCGTAATCGCTGATTTTGAGAAAGAGCATTGCCAAATCTTGTCTCTGACTTAGTTCAAATGTTTTCAATACTTCTCCTTTAAAAATCATCAGCGAAGTAATATTGAATGCTTCAATAAAAAATACGGTAGGTATTTGCACAATCACGAATGCAACCAATAGTTTAGCCTGGCGCTCGTTTACCTGTTTGAACATTCGATAAAAAACCAATACCATTACCACCCAAATGACGCTGCTGATAATATCATTAATTATACCTGTCCGAAATATAAACTCATTGGCGAGGATCTTATTGGCAGTGGCAATAGCATCACCCGGTACAATGGTTTGTGATGGTAAATAAAACATTGCATAAAGGCCTGTTATTATCCAAATTAGGTACAGTAAGCCGGCAAATCTTGCAGTCTTTTTGAGTGAGTTTACTTTTTCTTTCATACTGTGATTCTACTTTATCTTTTTTGCATCGGCTTGTCTTCCGTCTTGATTCAGAATTGCTTTTGTTACTTTGCCAAATTCGTCTTTGACAAATTCAAATTGGGCATCATTAACTTTCAAAAAGAATTTTGTTTCGGTATCGGCAAACATTTCAAGTTTCTCTTGTTCCGGGGCTTGTAATAAAAGTTTGTCTTGTTCTTTGGTGATCGAAAAAGTGAAGTCAGGCGTAACTTCATATACACCCGTATAAGTTTCCAATATCCTTTCATCGACTTTTATTCCGTTTGTGTCGGGTATAAGTTTATTAGTTTTGCTCCAAACTTCGTTTCCGGTTAGTTTTTGAGCTATTAATTTTTCGATTTTCCCTTTTGAGTTTTTTGAAAATTCTATTGTTTGCATTGGATCATTATCAAAAAAAAACTGGTCTTCTTGATATGCTTTCAGATTAGTCCTGGGACCTCTGCCAAGTTGAGAAAACAACTTATTTTCTGACACCGTAATGATTCGTTGCAGACCTTTTTGATTTTCATAAACACCTGTGTATCCTTTTAAATTTGTATTTTCATCAGATATTTCTTTGTATTCGTAAGGTCTTCCAGCTGCAAGGGCTGCCAATCTTGAAGCAATATCTTTGGGATAAATGCAATCGCAATTAGAAAAAACGGCAACAAAAACATTTTCTTTTGGCAAATAGATTTCCATCGTTCCAAAACCAGTGATAAGACCGCCATGCCAGATAGAAGGGCTTTCATAAACAATGCCCAAACGCCAGCCATAGCCGTAATCCGTTTCTCTTCCATCTGTCAATTTATACCGTGTAAAAGCTTTATCAAGGTTTTCTTTTTTTACCAATTTATAGGTATGAACGGCTTGGTGCCATTTAAAAAAATCCTCTGTAGTGGATTGTATTGCACCTGCAGAGTAAACATGTGTAATGTTCCTGGGTTTGGAGTTTTCATAACCCATATCGCCTTGAGAATATGCGCCAACCCTGTTTTTAATAATTCTTATGTCATTGGCGTAAAGTGAATTCGTCATACCAAGCGGCTTGAAAAAGTTTTCTTCAAGGTATTCTGAATATGGTTTGCCCGTAATTTTTTCGATGATATAACCCAGTAAAAAATAGCCTGAATTACTGTATTCCCATTTTGTACCCGGGGCAAAAAGCATCGGTAAGTTCTTGAAAAAGTCAATTACTTCGTTTGGTGTGCAATCCAATGCCAGCTTTTTTTCAGGGTCTTTCATACCTGAAAAATTATGAATACCAGATGTATGCGTCAGCAAATGCTCAATCGTGATTTTATTTCCCTGTGTAGGATAATCAGGAATAAACTTTGTGATTTCATCCTGCAAATTTAATTTACCCTGTTCCATCAACTGTAATATTGCCACCGCAGTAAATTGTTTACCTATAGAGGCAACCCAGAAAACATTATCCTCTTGCATGGGTATGTTTAATTCCAGGTTAGCCATACCGAATGCTTTCTTATAAATTATCTGCCCGTTACGGGAAACCAAAGCCGTTACACCCGGTTCATCAGTTTTGAATTGCTCCGAAAGTATTTTGTCAAAGTAGGCGACAAGTTGCTTATCGTCTTTTTGTTGAGCATAAGTAAGATTGGACAAAAGTCCAAAGGCGAGAATTAATGTCTGCTTAATTGAAATGTCTATTTTAAAATCAGTTTTTTTCATAATACTATTTGAGTGGCTTTTCATTAATCGTTTATTTTCACCTGTTATACTTTAATACCTTTATATCAGGATAGCCCATCAACTTGAGAATAAAATAGTTGACTGCAGATTCGCTGGGATCGTCAGAGAAGCAAACAAGTTCCGCATATCTGGGTACTCCCGCCTTGGAAAGAATTTTCCAGATATCTTTCGCAGCTTTGGGCGTACCGTCGGTATTCAGGAGATCACTGTACGGGACATGAACCACTTTGCCTTCCTGTCCTTTAACTGGTATATTCTTCCCGGAAGCAATAAAAACCTTTGGATAATGGCCTTGAGTACTCTTCGTGTCATCAATGATTATGCCCTCGCGGAAACCGCTGGAATAATTTGTTGGAAGCATTGATAAGTCGCCGGATTCTTTTTTGGGGCCCGCGGCAGTTGAATCCTTTGTAACGGTTAACCCAAGTTTCACCCATTCACCCATTGAGTTAACGAAGACAGATACTTTTTTCTGTCCCAGTTTCTCCAGAACAAGGAATGCCAGAGCCGCATCCTTGGTTAATCCTTCGCCAGAAAATACTACTATTTCCTGATCCACATTTACGCCCATCGGACTCAGAATTTCAGCCAACTTGCCCGGATTGTTGATATTGCTTGTGAAAATATCTACAGGGATGTTGAGCGCAAAAGGCAAATGTCCCTGGTTGTATGCAACTACAGGCCGTACATCCACGATGTTGATGTTTGAGATTCCGTACATCCTTGCCGTCTGACCGCCCCAAAACTGCAGCCACTGTGATTCTCTCATCAGGAACGGGGCATCATAGGTCCAGATCGGGAGTTCTCTTTGATCGGACACCCATTCCAACTGAGAGCCAGGGTAAAGTTTCACCATAGGGTAATCCAGCAGGAACTTAAGTGCGAAGAAAGGCACACTGGCGGCTATTCCACCACCGCAAGTGGTGTAAATATGTTGTTCAGGACTGATGTTCAAATAGGCAAGTATTTTTTTTAATTCTTCATCGGATTTAAAGGTTTTGTCCGGATTGTAAAAATCGTCACCTGACAGCATGATGGCATTTGGGATATGGCCTGGCTTGCTAAAGAACTGGAGTCCTCCATAATGCCAGTCGGGATCCAGTGCTTCCAATAATACATTGTTTTGAGGATCACCGGAGGCAGTAAGAAATTCCGGCAGCTCAGCCCTTATAAGTTCGTTAATCTTACTGATAGTAAAAGAACCTTTCTTTGGTACAGGTGTCGGTTCCTTCGTTACCGGCAATCCTGACTCCTGCCACTTGGAGAGCCCGCCGTCCAGTATGAAGAGTTCTGTTGATGGGAAACCGTAATAATGGAGGGAGAAAAAAAGCCTGGTGGCCATGAAAGTGCCACCCTGATCGTACATGACTATCTTTTTCCCACGACTGATTCCCCAGGACTGATAGCGTTTTTCTATCTCAGCGACAGGCATTTCCCGGACACCATAGGTAAATATGTCGTAACTGATAGCGCCTGGAATGTGTTTTGCAGTGTATATCGGGGTGGGTGACGCATCAAGTAACACGACATCAGCATTTTTAAGATTTTTCTCAAGCCAGGTGACACTGACAAGATTTCCCTTGATTCCTTCTTGCGCCACCAATGGCTGCACAAGTAGCAGGCAGAATGCAATTGCAGCAAGAAAGCGATACCTCAGAATCATTAACATAACGGTTTTTTTATTTTTTTTCATTTTGGCAGTCTTGATTTGAAAAGTAATTTGATTTGAATTTATTCTATTAATTTCCTGGATTAGCACCAAGTTATTCTCGGGCAATAATAAATATAACATGAGAACTTAAAAGCCTGTGTCGATAGACAACAGGTTAAAGTATACTAACATCATATTAATGTCAATAAAGAATTTGAACAGTTGCGATTCTCTCTTACTCCCGATTCAATAAAAAGATTATTTTTGATTATCAACTAAGAATAAGGCAGCATGGCCATGAAGGTACTGTATGCATCCAATCCCCTGGAAAGAATTTTTATCCTGATCGCAGCGCTGGTTCTTTTTGGCTTTCAGGGCACATACAGCCAGCGCAGCAATGAGAAGAAGGAGTTTTACTGGGCACAACTGTTTGCCGATGGCGTGATGCACCGGTCGGACAGCCTGATCTATTACCTCCGGGATAAACCCAAGTATGAATATGATTATGCATTTCTGGGTTCGGCCATCGACAAGCTAGGCAGTATCGATAAAAAATATTCAGCGTATATGCAGGCCTATATCGACTATTTCATATCAGAAGATGGGAAAATAAGTGGCTATAAACTAACGGATTACAATATCGATCGCATTCGGCCCGGACTCAATATGCTGGAATTGTACAAACGGACAGGCAACGAAAAATACCGGATCGCGATTAAAACCCTGGTCAGTCAAATGAAGGAGCATCCGCGCACACATTCCAACGGATACTGGCATAAAAAAGCCTATCCCTGGCAGATGTGGCTCGACGGGCTGTATATGGCATCTCCCTTTTTAGTCACTTATGCAAACCTGTTCAACCAGCCGGAATGGTTTGACGAGGCCGCGTTTCAGCTGGAGGAGGTGTACAAACACACGCGGGATTCAAAAACCGGCTTAGTTTATCATGCCTGGGACGAAAGCCGGCAGCAGCGATGGTGCAACCCCGAAACCGGCCAATCAAGACATTTCTGGAGCCGCGGAACGGGATGGTATATGATGGCCCTTGTGGACGTCCTGGGAGTTCTTCCGTCCGACCACTCGAAGCGTAATCAGCTGATCGGCATTCTCAATGATTTAAGCTTATCGTTGTTGAAAGTCAGGGACATCAAGACCGGCCTCTGGTATCAGGTAATGGACCAGGGCAATCGTGATGGGAATTACCTGGAGGCTTCCGGGTCAGCCATGATCATCTATGCCTTTGCCAGGGGAGCCAAAGCGGGTTATCTTCCTCATAAATACCTGAAATTGGCAGGTGAGAGCTTTGAAGGATTGATCAAAAACCTTACAGAAACAGGCGATGACGGTTTCCCTGTGCTGAAAAATACCTGCGGAGCCTGCGGTTTAGGGGGAGAGCCTTACCGTGAAGGCGATTACAACTATTACATCAGTGAAAAAAAGGTAGACAACGATCAGAAAGGTGTTGCACCGGTTATTCTTGCAGCTATTGAACTTAAAAAATAATCATACTTTGAAAAACATTATTCCTATTGCAGCATGCCTCCTGGGGCTGGTTTCCTGCAACGCACAAAAGAATTCCGGGTCGGGAAACAAAACCCAGGCATTTCTTGGCCAGAAAGAGGGGGGAGAATGGGTGTGGGTTACCAAATCGGGCGGCAAACAACAGTTTGAATACCGTGGCGGTAGTTTCAAGCCAGTATCCGAATTAAAAGTCTCCGAAAAACATACGGACCACTCGTTAGACATTCAGCTCGAAGGCCCGGCCTGGGAATCGGATAAAATCGGCTACCGCATCTATCTCGATTGGAGGAACGCCACCGATATTTTCGGAAAGATGGTGGATACACTGGTACTTCACCGGGTTGGCCTCGACGGATTTGATTCATACCATGAGACATCCGACTGGGGAGTGGATGTACTGAAGGTTGGAAATTCCCTGGGAATCGGTACTATAGGCTTTTGGGATGGTCAAAAGGCAATACGGGTTGAGAAAACCGACAGCATCAAATGCCGGGTAGACAATTTTAAAGGATATTCCGTAGTAAAGGTCGATTATTACGGCTGGCAGATCAACGGAATGAGGACCGATATTTATACCATACTGACCATTGAGAAGGGCAGCTATCTTTCTCGTTATGACATCAGTCTCTCTGATGAATTACCTAATATAGCCACCGGTATCGTGACGTTACCCGGAACCGATTTAAAAGTCATACAAGACATCAAACCCGGATGGAATTGCCTGGTGACCTTTGGAGTTCAGAGTTTGCAGAATGATTGCCTGGGCATGTGCGTTTTCTACAAATCCAATCAGGCCCTGGAAATTACAGAAGATCCGGACAGCCATGTTGTGGTGCTGAAACCGCAAAACAAAAAACTGACCTACTACTTTGGAGCCGCCTGGCAGCAGGATCAATCCAAGGTCAGCTCCATGGAGGAATTTGAATCCATTCTCAGGGATCAGGTCCGGTTTATCAAATAAAAGGGAAGAAACTACCCGCTTTTTGATACGCCAGACAATCCTTTCCGCAAGTAAGGCTATATCAATAATTTGTACTTTTAATAGGTACGAAAATGAAGACCTGAACGCATTTCTGAAATAATAAACAAAATCATTTGCTTATGAAAAACTTTACGCCTAAAGTATTAATCCTTGCCTTTGCCACCTTTATTTCGGTGAACATGTACGGGCAGGTTGTGGTTGACCTGACGGGAGTTGGTAATGCGAATATCCTGGTGGATACTCTCCCGGATGTGCCAGCCGGTGCCGTTGTTCTTCTCAAACCCGGCATGACCTATCTGGCCGGGGGCTACGCATTCGACAAGGCCGTAACCCTTCAGAGTGCAGAACCTAATAATCTGAATCTGCCGAAAATTGACTGCACCACGAATTTCAACTTTGGGGCCAGTGCCACAGCGGATTCGATCATATTCAAGAACCTCGAGTTTTTTGGCGAATATGATTCGCGGTATATCTTAAACTCGAATGTAGCAGCCACTATCGGTGAACTTCGTTTCGACGGATGCACCATCCACAAATTGCGCGGAATGATCCGGATGAAAGATGCCGGGCCGGGAACGCTCAACAAGTTTACTATTTTGAACTGCGCGGTAGACAGCATCAGGGATTATGGCATCCTTACCGTGGACATGAACACATGGTTGTGCAATGAAATACTGATCAAAAACTCGACCCTTTCACATATGAGGGCATTCATTACCAACAAAAACAATACGAATACGGTTGTTATTGATGGTTGTACGGCTAACCAGCTACCCGCTTCGGGACAGCGGCTTTTCCGCTGGAGGGAAGCCGGCCAGGACAATGTTCTTCAGGGTATTACGATCAAGAATTCGATATGGGGTCCTGGTTGGGACGAAACGAATACCGGGTCAACCGGGTATGATGGTTTCGACGGACTGGCAGCTACTACCTGGACCTTCGAAAATATTTATGCAACCAGCGACCTGATCTTCGGTGCGGGAAAAGACACCATCAGGGGATTTCTCAATGCGGCATATACGGCTGCAGCTGCCGCCTTATGGAAAGATCCTGCCAATGAAAATTTCAATTTTATGGATGCCGCTTTTCCCGGAATCGGCAGCGCCGGTGACCCAAGGTGGAGCGTATCAACCGCTACCGGTGGAAGGGAATGGAATATCAGCCATGCTGCCTTTAATGCCCTCGGCGATGTTGCTGCAACGAAAACGGTAGCCGGTTTAACCATTTACGCGGCAGCTGATAAAATGGTAACCGTGGATGCCAACGGTAAAACGCTGGACGACATGACCTTCACCCATAGAATCAAACTGGCTGGTACGGGTGCCTTTGATGCAGCCAACCAGCCAATTAACCGCGTTCTCGCGATTGATATTATGGGACCATCCAATATTACCGTGATGGGCATGTCATCTTCCAGCAGTGCCGACCGGGTATTAAACCTGGCCGCAGGAAACAAAGAAGCGATCATCGGTGAATTCCCGGCCCTGGGGGCTTCCATCTCCAAGGGAACCTACTATTGGGCCGGCGGTCCGGGTAAAGTCTATTTGTATTCCCCAAACAGTGGAGTAAACCTGTATTACATTAAGGCTGAACCCGTTTCATCAGGCATAAATCCCCTTGATCTGGAAAAAACCTATGTAAACGTTTATCCTAACCCAGCCGATGACAAGGTTTACATTGAAATTGATCGTCCGGTTTGGGTGGGTGTTTACAGCGTTGCCGGAAGCCTGCTGAAATCGAAACGGATTGAATCGAAATCCGATTTTATTGATGTGAGCGATCTGCAGCAGGGAATCTACCTGATTCGTTCATTGAACGAAAGCTTGTTTGTTAAGAAGCTAATTGTAAGATAAACGAAGGTTAAACAAGATGATGAAAGGCTGGCTGTTTTTACAGCCGGCCTTTTTTGTTGCCACCTTGTTTTATCGGGATTATGGGTTCCAGGGTGCAAAGACCGGGATCCTCCCGGCGAAAACCCGGTTCCGATCGTCGGTCACGCGCACGATATAAATTCCGTCCTGCAGTCCGGCCACACCCATGTATACCGAAGGAGCGTGAAAATTCTCTTTCATCAGCAGAGTACCCGTCATACTGTAGATGGCGATGATCTTTATGTTTTCATTATGATTCGCGTTGAGTTCACGGGAATTCGAATTGAAAAAGAGGTGAATCCCCGGCGTTTCCCTATTCCGGGCCTCAATCCCGCTGATCAGAAAATCCTTGTTTTGTTCAGTAATGATACTGTCTACCAAACTGTTGATATATACTTCTACGTTCGGGAACTTACCATCGACACTTTGCAGCCGGGCATCGCCAGGGTTATCAGGCGACAGGCCGTTTGCCCGTTCCCAATCGTCGGGCATCCCATCGCCATCGGTATCGGTGGGAGCATTCAGTGATACCAGAACCGGCCATCCTCCAACAGCATCCTGGGTATCTATGATTCCCCCGGAACTACCATTACCGCCCGTCATGTAAGCTGCCGTCCCGGTTGAGACATCATGAAGAATCCGCAAATCCACCGAATCCCGTTTCAGGCTTGCGCCGCCATACTGTAGAATCTTTTCATAGGCCATCGCTGCCACATGTGTGGTTACCTCACCCGGATCCAGCGGTTCCGCCAGCCGCATGGCCTCCTTTTCTGCCTGCGTTACTGTATATCGGGCATTATACTGGTTATACACCCCGTAAGTCCAGTTATCGTTGGTTGCCCGGATTGAGCCGGTCATACTATTTCCGTCAATATAGAATTTCCCCCAAAGGTTGGAAATTGGGAAACCCGTTTCGGTCAGCTTGTCAATGGAGATGATCCGCTCAACCTTGGTGGTGGCCGGACCGGGCTTATAATAGCAATTGACGATATTCGCATGCATGGATTCCCCGCCATAGCAGCTGTTCCCATGCCAGTTGTATATCACATTATTGCGCAGGTCAACCAGGTCCGTCAGGGCAAATGCGTCGCCGTGAATCTCACCCAGCCGGGGATTCCGGCTGTCGTGGTGGGCAAGGAGGTTATGATGGAACGAGGCATTCTTACCGCCCCAAATTCCCCCGTATCCATGGGCTCCCTTGTCGTGCACTGAATTTCTGAGGCTTTCGGAAATGATGCACCACTGAAGCGTAAAATTCTGATTATGGTAAAACGATACACATTCATCGGTCGACCAGCTCATGGAACAGTGGTCAACGATCACATCTTTAATAGTTCTGCCTCCAAGTGCATCACCTTCCTGCTCAGCTGCATCGCCCATACGAAACCGTAAAAATCGTAAAATGACATTATCAGTGTTTACGACTACCGGGTAATCCCGCAGCGTGATACCATCACCCGGGGCGGTTTGTCCGGCAATGGTCACATCCCCGTGCGAAATATTCAATATCGATTTAAGCTGAATCGTTCCTGAGACTTTAAACAGGATGATCCTGGCTCCTGTCTGACCGATGGCATAACGCAATGAGCCCGGGTTATTATCGTCCAGGAGGTTCGTTACGTAGATCACTATTCCGCCCCGGCCACCGGTGGCATATTTTCCATGGCCTTCCGCACCCGGAAATGCAGGCAATCCTGTTGGATCGGGGATCGAATCAGTGGCACCCACAAGCAATTTTCCAGGGCCTTCATAATAATCCGGGTTGGTGGCAGCCGAATATTCCCCTGCCGGAACGGGACTTCCGTTGAGCACGAATTTCCTCACCGACACATTGGTATTCAAAACCGCTTTGGCAGCATCCGTCAGGGTCAGGACCAGTGAATCGCCTGCAGCCTTGGGATGACTGAAGATGACCCTGTTATCCAGTCCTGCCTGAATCGCTCCCTTCCCGAAAGCATTTTCGCTTTTTCCATCCAGGAAAGTCAGATAGCCTGACGTTGTTGGATATTTAGTGGTATAATGCGTTACATCCCAGATGCCATAAAACCCGATATTGTTGCCGGTCAGGGCCACCGTTCCGGTATTGACGGTACCTTTCCCATTATTGAGAGCGGTGACCCTGGAGGTACCGGCCAGGGACCCCGAAAGGGTCATGGTGCTTCCGGTTGAATTGCCGCTTTCCATGATCAGCGTGACATCACCTTGCACCGAAACCGGAGCTTCGAGGGACATTCCGGCGCCACCGGTATTGTATTTGAACGATGTCCCGCCATTCATGATGATGGTTCCTGTACTTGCATGTACCCCACGAAGACGAAGGGATCCTCCACCTGATAGAACAATGTTGGCCTGATAGACCGTGGAGGTGGTTTCCATCTCCTCCGTAACCGTTGCCGTCTCTCCGGCCAGGGGGAGCAGTGCCGGTGTATAGTTTTCAGGAATATCCCAATTCCCATTGGCTCCACGGTGAAAAACAAATACGCCGGGTCGGCCCACGATGACTTTTCCGTTGCCGCTGATCAGGCCGGGATTATTCTGAGCCGTATATTCACCGATACTCTGCATAACCCCGTCGATAAAGAACTCACTGGTTGTAATGTCCGCATTCAGTTCCAGCTGAGAGCCGGTATAGACCTCAAGCCTGGCTCCGGAGTAGAATGAGTTGCTGCTATGGACAGCCAATATTGCACCGATCCCAACCTCAACTTCACTTTTTCCCAGGGAGCCATCTTCCCTTGCATCGAGAGTGCCTTCCAGGACCCTGATCTGCCCTGAAAAATCACTGTTATCGGAATTCAGGACTACCTTACCCCTACCGGTTTTTATGAGGCGATGAACTCCTGTCAAAACCGCATTCAGTGTCAATTCATGATTCACGGAAAAAACAATCGAATCTTTGGTGGCAATTTTCCCGTTGAAAACAGCATCTGCAGAAGTACTGATATGTGCGGCAGCCACTGAGACATACGGTGCGGTACTATTCGCACCGATCTCCAGTATTGCTCCATTCTTAAGAACCAGGTCAGCCTCCATCGTGTCGCCATCGGCAACAATGGTAAAACTGCCATCAACGGTTCCCGATTCCCCGTTGGCAGGGATCCCTGCCGGATTCCAGTTCACGGCTGCACGCCAACTGTTGTTGGCGGTTCCTCCCACCCAATCATAGTTCGTCACCAGGTGCGATTCGGCTGAGGGGTCCCAGCCATCGCTGCCTGCCAGTACCTTTTGAACGGTATATCCGAGTGCCTCTTCATCTGAAATCTCCCTTAATCCGACCCATGCCGCCCGGTTGGTCCGGTCGGCCCCCGGTCCGGTATTTTTGTATTCATACAGATGCAGATCCGCACTGTTAGCTGCATAGCTCATGTTCCACGTATCGCCCCAACCCTGAGGATGGATCATGGTAGTTAATTCACACCTGAGCCAGGCGACTTTTGGATACTCCTGCCAGGGCCGGCCGAACCTGACGGGATTGCCGTCATCGCCGCCTCGCGTACTGTTATTTGCATAGGTAATATTGCATTGATTGAAAACAAAACCATAAGGCTGGCTTTTTGCTGTTGAAGGTGCGGTGATCCAGCCCCCGCCCCAGCTTCGGATTTCGCAGGACTCGAAATAAACCGTTCCTGAGCCATATATATAGTCGGTCCGGCCAACGACCAGGCAATTCCTGAAATAGCTTCTTTTCCCATTGCTCCAGAAATACATAGTATCCTGGTATCCGTAAAAATCGACATTAACAAAC